>JABLTM010070785.1_pt1 | contig 52103 bp, 38 predicted proteins | sample 7160121 | NCBI WGS metagenome assembly JABLTM01 (sample SAMN14651224, study PRJNA627086) | human gut metagenome | isolation source: feces | host: Homo sapiens
CTCGTCTAATCCGTGTGTTTTTTTCATGTGCAATACCTCACTTTCTGTGGGTATTATTGGCATTTACACGGTTCGGCATTCAGCCTCTATCAGTCCGGAAGGTCTATCTTTTCTTCAGCGACGCTGTGCGTGCGACAGCAGTAAGTTTCTGCCGTGAGCTTCAGCACGACCATGCTGTTTAAAGCCTGCTCGCTGAACTTGTGCTCGGTTTTTTCCTCGTCGTATTTGCTGATGATGGACGTCAGCCCGGTGAGCTTTTCTATTCCGTTTACGATCTCAATTGAGCCGGTTCCGGTTACGCACTCGTACACCGCTGTTACTCCGCAGTCGTTTTCGTCCTTTACAACATCGGTGAGATGATCTATCTCAAATCCAGCTATGTTGTTCTTTTTTATCAGGTCTATCTTCTGACCCTTAGGAGATGTGTGAAAGAACAGTTCCAGGTGATTTCCCTCGAGCTTGTAGCCGAAGCACATCGGTATTATGTAGGGATACTCGCCGTTCATCAGCGCGATGCGGCATACCTTTGCTTCCTTCAGCAGCTTGTTTATCGCTGCGGGATCCGTCATTTCTATGTTTTTGCCGGTCATTATAATTACCCCCTCTTAATGCATTTTATGTCGTTTTTACCCATTTTTTGCTTCTATAAAACAATCACCCGCATGCTGTCAGCCTGCGGGTGTATGTTTGCTTTCTTCAAGAAATTATGCAGTAGCGTTTGCTTTCTTTGCAAGCTGGGACTTCAGACGAGCAGCCTTATTCTTGTGGATAAGACCCTTACCTGCAGCCTTGTCTACGCTTACAACTGCGGTCTTGATCACAGCAGCGTCAGCACCCTCGGCACGAGCCTTCTTGATAACTGTCTTAAGTGCAGTCTTGGAAGCCTTGTTAGCCTCAGTTCTCTCCTTGGCGATGAGAACTCTCTTCTTTGCAGACTTGATATTCGGCATTTATTTTCACCTCCATAGCTATTCGATCGGAACAGCGCATTTCTGCACACATTCTCGATTTATTGTCTTATTGAGCGTTCACATTATAATTGCTTATACTGAACGACCATAATAATTTATTTTATTATAACATACTATTTCTTAAATTGCAAGGGGGTAACTGCATTTTTTTTTAGTTTTTTTATACTCTGAGTAATGCTGCGCTGGCTTAATTCGCTAAGTGTAAGAAATTCACCTAAAATGAACTTCAAAAAATGCTTTCGAAAATAAAATTTTGTCTTTTAACCGCCGGAAATGCTTGCAATTTTGCCGCTTTTGTGGTATACTATATATAATATATGCGTTTTGCAATATGCGGGGCTTGCACGCTCTGCGGTCTGTACCGGTGAGCCGGTATTTTATGGAGGTTAAGGTTTAATGGCTGAAAATGAAATGACTCAGGATATGAGTTACGGCGCTGACGACATACAGATCCTGAAGGGCCTTGAGGCTGTACGAAAGCGCCCGGGCATGTACGTCGGCTCCTCGGGCGAGGGCGGTCTGCATCATCTGGTTTATGAGATCGTTGATAACTCTATTGACGAGGCTCTCGCAGGTTACTGCACCGAGATCAACGTATCTATACTCCCAGATAACGTTATCCGCGTTGTAGATAACGGACGCGGCATTCCTACCGCAATAAACCATGCCGAGGGTATCTCTGCGGCCACTGTCGTATTTACAGTGCTGCATGCCGGCGGTAAGTTCGGCGGCGGCGGATATAAGGTGGCCGGCGGTCTGCACGGCGTTGGCGCTTCCGTTGTAAATGCGCTTTCCGAGTGGCTCGAGGTCGAGATACACGACGGCAAGAATATTCATTTTCAGCGGTTTGAGCGCGGTGAATACAGCGAGCCTATAAAGGTCATCGGAACCACTGACCACACCGGTACAACGGTTACATTCAAGCCCGACGGCGAGATTTTCCACACAACTGTTTTCAATTACGCCACGCTTCAGGAAAGACTTCGCGAGAAGGCGTTCCTTAACGGCGGTCTTAAGATCACGCTTTCAGATACCCGCGACCCTGAGAACCCCGTTTACGAGGAAATGATGTACGAAGGCGGTATCCGCAGCTACATCGAATGGCTCAATAAGAAGCGCGGCGCCGATGTCCTCCATCCGGACGTTATCTATCTTTCCGGAAACATGAACGGAATAGACGTTGAAATCGCGTTCCAGTATACCACCGATTTCAACAGCGAGGTTTTCCGCTCCTTTGCGAACGATATTCACACCGGCGAGGGCGGTACTCACGAGATCGGATTCAAGAAGGCTCTGAGCAAGGTCGTAAACGACTACGCCAAGGCTTACAAGGAAGCCCAGGAGAAGAACAAGCCAAAGAAAAAGTCTGCCAAGAAGGGCGAGGAAGAAAAGCCTTTTACGGGATACAGCGGCGAGGCTATCCGCGAGGCGATAAATGCGATAATCTCCGTTAAGCTGCCGGAATGCGAGTTCGAGGGTCAGACCAAGAGCAAGCTCGGAAATCCTGAGGTTCAGCCGGTGGTTTACAAGATTGCAGTTGAGCAGCTCACATATTATTTTGAGGAGCACCCCGACACCGCCATGATCATCATGAACAAGGCGATGAACTCCCAGGCGGCCCGCGACGCCGCAAAGAAGGCTATGGAAGCAAAGCGTAAGTCTGTAATGGACAGTAATGGGCTTCCCGGCAAGCTTGCCGACTGCTCAGAGAAGGATCCTACCTTTACTGAAATTTACATCGTAGAGGGAGATTCTGCGGGCGGTTCTGCAAAGAGCGGACGCGACAGGCGGTTTCAGGCTATCCTGGCTCTTTGGGGCAAGATGCTCAACGTTGAAAAGGCGCGTGCTGATAAGGTCTACAACAACGATAAGCTCTCACCGGTTGTTAAGGCTCTTGGCACCGGTATTGCGGAGGATTTCGACATAACAAAGCTCAGATACGGACGAGTTATCATCATGGCAGATGCCGATGTCGACGGCGCTCATATTTCAACGCTAATGCTGACGTTCTTCTTCCGCTTCATGAGGCCGCTTATCGAGCAGGGGCATGTTTATATTGCTCAGCCTCCGCTTTTCAAGGTGGCGCGCGGAAAGAACGTTAAATACGCGTTCTCTGATGAGGAGCGCGACATCTACATCAAGGAACTTTCCGGCGAAAGCGGCGCTAAGGTCGATGTACAGCGCTACAAAGGTCTTGGTGAGATGGACCCTGAGCAGCTCTGGGAGACCACTATGAACCCCGAGACGCGTACCATGGTGCGCGTTACCGTTGAGGACGCGGCAAAGGCTGACGAGATAATGACTATTCTCATGGGCGACAAGGTAGAGCCAAGACGTGAATTTATCGAGCAGAATGCAACTCTGGTGCAGAATCTTGATTTCTGATGTGGCTATTATTAAAATTATACCATCTGTATAATTTCAAAGGGAGTGATCTGTATTTCTAACGGACTAATTCCGGATCTCGGCGGTCTGGCTGGGGAAAATTCCGGCGCTGAAAATGCGGCTGGAAACGTACCTTCCTCCGCTGAGCCTGTCGTTCAGTTCAGCTACGACAATACGCTTGAGGAAATTGACGGCGCAATGAGGTCGTTTCAGGCGCGGTTCAAGAGCAAACGCGGGATTTTTTCTATCGCTGCTTATTCGCTTATAACTGCGGCGGTGATTGTTTCTATCGTTATAAACCCGACTTCGGTTTTTGCGTATGCCGCGCTGCTTTTCTGTGCAGTCGGTCTGATATACAGCATCACTGACAGGTCAAGAGCAAGGAGAAGAACTATCGACGCACTTCGTGACATGAATCCCGAGGAATATACTGCGGCGTTCTATAACGATAAAATCGAAATAGATACCGTTATCAAGCCCAAGGCAAACGAGGTACGCGTTAAAATTGACGAGCAGGCGGACGACGAGGCTATTTCACCGCTTAAAACGACATTTGTGATAGGTGACGACCTGCTCGAGTTCATAGAAAATGACGAGTCCCTTCTGCTGGTGTTCAATAGACAGCAGATATACTGCTTCCCGAAAAGATGCCTTTCCGTGGAGCAGGAGGACAAGGTCAGGGATTTTCTGACTGAAAAGCTTTCGGGTCAGTCGGAAAATTAATTTGGAGGTAAAATGGATATTGATTTCAGCTCGGAAAAGCTAATAAATGTAGACCTTGAGCAGACGATGAAAACATCATTCATACAGTACTCAATGTCGGTTATCACCGCCAGAGCGCTGCCTGACGTCAGAGATGGTCTGAAGCCGGTTCACCGCCGTATCATCTATACGATGAACGACGCCGGAAACACCGCGGATAAACCCTTCAGAAAGTGCGCTTACACCGTCGGCGAGGTTCTTGGTAAGTATCACCCCCACGGCGACGCTTCCGTTTATGACGCGCTGGTGCGGCTTGCGCAGGATTTCTCCCTGAGATATCCTCTTATCGACGGTCACGGAAACTTTGGTTCCGTCGACGGCGACCCCGCTGCGGCTTACCGTTATACTGAGGCGAGACTTGCGAAGATTTCAAACGAGATGGTCCAGGATATCGGCAAGAAGGTCGTTGACTTTACAACGAACTACGATGATAAGCTCCAGGAGCCTGTAGTGCTTCCGTCACGTTTCCCGAACCTGCTCGTAAACGGCAGTAACGGTATCGCGGTTGGTATGGCTACGAATATCCCGCCGCACAACCTCGGTGAGGTCATTGACGCGCTCATGCTGATGATCGACAATCCCGATGTATCCATTGAGGAGCTCATGACCCAGATACAGGGTCCTGATTTCCCGACCGGCGGTATCATCATGGGCTACAGCGGAATACGCTCCGCTTACTATACCGGACGCGGCAAGATAATCCTGCGCGGCCGTGCTAACATCGTCGAGGAGAACAATCAGACTCGCATTATCATAGACGAGATACCCTACATGGTAAACAAGGCTCGTCTGCTGATGAGCATAGGCGACCTTGTACGCGACAAGCGTATTGAGGGCATAAGCGTTGTCCGCGATGAATCCGACCGCAACGGTATGCGTGTCGTTATTGAGCTCAAGCGCGACGCTAACGCAAACGTAGTGCTCAATAAGCTGTACTCCTATACTCAGCTTCAGGATACCGTCGGCGTTATCATGCTGGCTCTGGTTAACGGTCAGCCTAAGATACTTACTCTGAAAGAGTGCCTTGAGTATTACCTTGATTTCCAGGTTGACGTTATCACACGACGTACGAAGTATGATCTTGAAAAGGCTCTGGAAAGGGAACATATCCTCGAGGGCTTCATTATTGCCATCGACTTCATTGACGAGGTCATCGCGATACTACGTTCCAGCAAGAATATTCAGGAAGGCAAGGAGCGCCTTATTGAGCGCTTTAAGGATATCGACGTATCCTCTACCGGATTCTTTGATAAGGGCACCTACTCGCTGTCTGAGGCTCAGGCGGACGCTATCGTTCAGATGAGGCTCGGCGCGCTCACCGGCATGGAGAAGTCCAAGGTGATCGATGAGCTCCATGAAAAGCGCGCACTCATTAAGGAAATGCGAGAGATACTTGCAGATCACAATAAGCTGCTGCACGTTATCGGCGACGAACTCTCCGTTATCAAGAAGAAGTACAACGACGCACGACGCACAAAGATCGAACCGGTCAGCGGCGAGGTCGATATTGAGGACCTTATCCCCGAGGAGGACTGCGTTGTTACCTACACAAATATAGGTTACATCAAGCGCCAGCCCGTGGAGCTTTACAATATCCAGAAGCGCGGCGGCAAGGGCGTTTCCGGCATGAAGCAGCGTGACGAGGACTTCGTTGAGAACATGTTCATTTCGTCCAGTCATGAAAATATACTGTTCATCACGAATCAGGGCAACATGTACCGCCTGAAATGCTACGAGATTCCCGAGGGAAGCAAGCAGTCACGTGGTATGAACATTGTGAATCTTCTTCAGCTCAACGAGGGCGAGAGAGTTGCCGCGATGATGACAACGCATGATTTCGCAGACAACAAGTACTTCATCTGCGTTACCAAGAACGGCATCGTAAAGCGCACCAACCTGTCCGAGTACAGAAATGTGCGCAAGAAGGGTCTGCGCGCTGTAACTCTGGCAGAGGGCGATGAGATTGCGTCTGCGTTCCTTACCGAGGGCGACTGCAAGATACTGACCGCCACCAGAAACGGCGCCGCGATCTGCTTTGATGAGAATGACTGCCGCCCGATGAGCAGACAGGCACGCGGCGTAAAGGCTATCAAACTTCGCGACGAGGACTATGTTGTCGGCGCTACGAAGGTGTTTGATCCTACCGCGACCATTCTTACTGTTACTGACAAGGGTATGGGACGCCGCTGTGCGGTTGACAGCTATCGCTTACAGAGACGCGGCGGTCTGGGTCTGAAAAACTACAAGGTCGGCGATGAAAAGGGATATGTCTGCGGAATCCGCACGCTTGGTCCTGATGATGACGTTATCCTTATCAGCACTGACGGCATAATCATCAGATTCCGTGCAAACGATATGCGTGTAATGGGAAGATCGGCTACAGGTGTTCGTGTAATGAGACTTGGCGAGGAAAGCAGAGTAGCTTCATTTACGAGAACACAGCACGACGATTCCGAAAGCACTGAGGAGATTGAGAATGTTTCCGATGAGGAAATACAGGCTTCACTCAACGAGGACGCTTCCGAGGTGATCGAGTCGGATACTGCTCCCGATGACGATAATGTAGAAGACAACGCTGAGTATTCAGATGTTAAGTCTGACGAAGACACTGAGGAGTAATTAACTACAACTGAATAGTTCGCCCGGATTTTGGTTCGGGCGAATTTTGTGAATATAGGAATTTTTCGATTGTTCCACGTGGAACATTATGTCGAATTGTAAGTAAGCGAAAGGAAGATGTTTATTGGAATCCGGATATACGCTTGAAGAATACGATGTAGCCGTTATCGGTGCAGGTCACGCGGGGTGCGAGGCGGCTCTTGCCGCGGCACGTCTGGGATTGAAAACCGCAATATTCACGCTGTCACTGGACTGCATTGCTAATATGCCTTGTAATCCCTGTATCGGAGGCTCCGCTAAAGGGCAGATCGTATGCGAGATTGACTCACTAGGCGGCGAAATGGGAAAGGCGGCGGACGCGACCTTTATACAGTCCAGGATACTGAACCGCGGAAAAGGACCGGCAGTCCACAGTCTCAGGGTGCAGAGCGACCGTGTTAAGTATCACACTTATATGAAACACACGCTGGAAAACACACCGAATCTTTATATTAAGCAGGCTGAGGTAACAGCGGTAGATGTTGAGAATGGGAGAGTGACCGCTGTCCGTACTAAGCTCGGAGCGATTCACCCGGTAAAGGCTGCAATCATCACAACTGGAACATATCTTAATGGCAAGATACACATAGGCGAACTCAACTACAGTTCGGGTCCTGATAATCTTCTGCCATCAAGCGGGCTTACCGGGTGCCTGAAGGATCTCGGCGTTTCAATGAGGCGGTTCAAGACTGGAACTCCAGCGCGCGTTCATAAGCGCTCAATTGATTTTTCAGTCATGGAGAAGCAGAGCGGTGATGAACAGATAATGCCGTTTGCTTTCGATAATGAGCAGGAACTCCACAACATCGTTGACTGCTACGTGACCTACACGAATGCGGAAACTCACAAGGTGATACTCGAGAATCTGCATCGTTCTCCGCTGTATTCCGGGCGAATCGAGGGCATCGGCCCGCGTTACTGCCCAAGTATTGAGGATAAAATCGTAAGGTTCAAGGATAAGGAACGCCATCAGCTATTCGTTGAGCCGATGGGGCTTGATACTGATGAATACTACTTGCAGGGCATGTCCTCCTCGCTGCCTGAGGACGTCCAGGCTAAATTCCTGCGGACGATAAAGGGTCTTGAACATGTGGAAATCATGCGCCCGGCATACGCGATAGAATATGACTGCTGCGACCCTCTGGAGCTTCTTCCTACTTTGGAATTCAAGCGGATATCCGGGCTGTACGGCGCGGGTCAGTTTAACTGCACAAGCGGGTACGAGGAGGCGGCGGCTCAGGGAATCGTTGCAGGAATAAACGCGGCTCTGAAAATCCAGGGCAGAGAGCCGATGATACTTGACCGCGCCACCAGCTACATTGGTACCCTTGTCGACGACTTGGTTACAAAGGGCTGCTCCGAACCTTACCGTATGATGACCTCACGAAGTGAATACCGCTTGATTCTCAGACAGGACAACGCCGCTGACCGCATGGTGCCTATCGGTCACAAGGTCGGGCTTGTCTCTGAGGAGAGATATTCGAAGTTCCTTGACGAAAAGAGAATATGCGAGGAGGAGCTGCTGCGTATTAAGTCGGTCGTTGTTCACCCTACTGAAGAAGTCAATGAAATGCTTGTAAGAAAGGGAACTTCTCCGATAACCACGGGGGTTCGAATGATAGAACTGCTGAAACGCCCCCAGCTTGGGTATGAGGATCTTGCTGAATTCGACCCCGGCAGACCTAAGCTGAAATATTCGCTTGTGAACAAGCTGGAAGTTGAGATAAAATATTCGGGCTATATCAGGGTACAGCAGGAACAGATAGATAAAATGAGAAAGCTTGAGAGCAAATCACTTCCCGAGAATATTGACTATAAAACTATAAAGGGATTGCGGCTTGAAGCTCAGGAGAAGCTGAACAAGTTCAAACCGCTTAACGTTGGTCAGGCAGGGCGTATATCCGGCGTAAATCCGGCTGATGTATCGGTGCTGCTGGTCTGGCTGGCATCAAAAGAACATGGAAGCAGAGGTGACAACAATGAATAAAGCAGAACGTATTGAATTCGTTATTTCAGAATTCCGGAAGGCTGATATTACTATCGACGAAAATCAGGCTGATAAGTTCGTCAGGCTGTGCGACTTCATGGTCGAGTATAACGAAAATGTTAATCTTACCTCCATCACCGAATTTTCAGAGGTAGTAGTGAAGCATTTTGTTGACAGCGTGCTCCCGTTTACAATGGTGGACATCCCGCAGGGAAGCTCTTTTATCGACGTGGGAACCGGTGCTGGATTCCCGGCAATTCCACTTCTGATATGCCGACCGGATCTGAAGGGAACTCTGTGCGACAGTCTGAATAAGCGCTGCGTTTATCTTGAGAAAGCGTGCGAACTAATCGGCGTTAAGTCTGAAATTATCCACGCGCGCAGCGAGGAACTCGGAAGAAAAAAGCGCGAGTGCTTCGATTTCGCTACTGCCCGTGCTGTCGCTGCAATGCCAGTGCTTTCGGAATACTGTATACCATTTGTGAAGGTCGGCGGTAAGTTCATCGCTTTGAAATCCATAAATGAGGATATTTCGTCGGCTTCCGGGGCGATAGCGAAGCTTGGCGGAGAGATAGAGACGGTAAAAGACTACTCAATACCAAACGGTGACGCAAGGCGTCTTGCTGTAATAAAGAAAATATCGCAGACGCCGACAAAATACCCCAGGAACTCGGGCAATATTGCGAAAAAGCCATTGTAAAATGTGATTTTGTATCGCATTTCCGCGAAATATAAGCGGAAATGCGATTTTTTATTGTGGATATTATTTCCTGCTTGTGTTATAATCAAGGTAACAAAATTCGGGAGGTAATATTATGACTGGATTATTTAAGAATAAGGAAAAGCAGGTTCAGCGTGTTGTTCTGATTGAAACTTCGCTGATCATTCCGAATAGGTCTCAGCCAAGGGTTACGTTTTCTGACGAGGAGTTAAGTTCTCTTGCCGATTCAATCAGGGAGAATGGAATCCTCCAGCCCATCAATGTGCGCAAGTGCGGCGTAAATTACGAGATTGTCAGCGGTGAGCGCAGGCTCCGGGCGGCTAAACTGTGCGGACTTGAGAGCGTTCCATGCATTATTATTGATGTTGATGATGAGAAATCCGCTGTTCTGGCGCTCATTGAAAATATCCAGCGTAGAGATCTCAGCTATTTTGAGGAGGCTTTCGCAATCGAAAAACTCATAAGCTATTACGGACTTACTCAGGAAGAGGCGGCCTCGCGGCTCGGGAAGGCTCAGTCGACTATCGCAAATAAGCTGCGGCTTCTTAAATTCACCGACGCAGAGCGTAATCTGCTTATAAAGGGTAATATTTCGGAACGTCAGGCGCGCGCACTGATAAGGCTCGATGATCCTAAAATGCGTGTGAGGGCGCTCGGACAAATCATAATGGACAGGTTAAATATTGAGCAGTCCGAGAAGCTGGTTGAAACTATGCTGTCTGATAAAACTTCAGAGGTTCAGAAGAAAAAACCTCAGACACCAAGAAAGATACTGTTTCCGGTTCCAAGACTCTACATAAATAGCATTAACAAAATAGTCAAGACAATGAAAGAGGCTAATATCGACTGCGAAACTGTCACAAACAGAGTCGGCGAGTATTACGAATACACGATAAAGATTCATTCTGCAGCGGAGATTTGATTCAAAATTCGACAGAATGTTCCACGTGGAACAAAATTCGACAGCGTTTTACAATGTTCCACGTGGAACATTTCGAGAAAATGTCGAAAAAGTGTTCCACGTGGAACATTTTTTACAAAAAGGGCTTTATTTTTCGCGTGGAGTATGCTATAATAGAAAGGAAGTAATAAATGAAGGGGGAAACCTAATGAGCGTTGTTATAGGCGTTGTAAATCAGAAGGGCGGCGTAGGAAAAACTACAACATCAATAAATATTGCCGCAGGTCTGGGAACGCTCGGAAAAAAGATACTGCTGATAGATTTTGATCCGCAGGGAAATTCAACAACGGGATTCGGAATAAAGAAAAAAACGCTGGATATATCTACATATGATATAATCATGGGCAATGCGAGACCACAGGAAGCTATAATCAAGACAAGATACAAGAACGTCGACATTATACCTGCAACAAATCAGCTTTGCGAAGCGGAACTTCAGCTTGCCGATGTGGAACAGCGAAACCATCAGCTGCGCAAGATAATTCTACAGGTAAAGGACAACTACGATATCGTGATAGTTGACTGCCTGCCGTCGCTTGGAATCCTGGCAATTAACGCAATGATTGCATGCGACAGAATAATTGTTCCGATGGTGTGCGAGCCGTTCGCGCTGGAGGGTCTGGCTCAGCTTATGCAGACGGTGAAAAAGGTAAAGCGTTCAGCTAATAAGGAACTTCAGCTTATGGGAATCGTGTTCACTATGCTTGATAAGAGACTACTTGCAAGCAATGAGATTATGAGGGATATCAAGAGAACATTCCCATCTGACGTTATTTTCAAGACCGAGATACCGCGTAATGTAAGAATAACCGAGGCGCAGAGCCACGGCGAACCAATCATTTTCTACGACAAGAACTCCAAGGGTGCAGACGCGTACAAGCGCCTTGCAAAGGAAGTACTGGAGAAGTGCCGCGAAATGGAGAAGAAGAATGAGCAATAAACGTATAGGCGGTGATTTCAACAGCCTGTTCGACGACAACAATATGGAGGAATCCGAGGGACTGAGAACTCTAAGACTTTCCGAAATCGAGCCGAACAAGGGACAGCCCAGAAAGGTTTTCGATAAGGAAGCTATGGAGCAGCTGGCGGAATCTATCAGGGTCAATGGAGTACTTCAGCCGCTGCTTGTGCGCCCGCTGTCTACCGGCAACTATCAGATTGTTGCCGGTGAAAGACGCTGGAGAGCAGCTAAAATAGCAGGGCTTGCGGAAGTTCCAGTTGTGGTCCGGGACGATTTATCGGACGAGCAGGTCATGCAGGTGGCTCTTATTGAGAACCTCCAGCGTGAAAACCTTAATCCCATTGAGGAAGCTCAGGGTTACAAGGAACTCATCGAAAAATATAATATGACCCAGGATCAGCTTTCAAAGGCGCTGGGAAAGGCTCGTTCCTCCATTGCCAACAGTCTTGGTCTGCTGACTCTTCCGGTCGGCGTGCGAGACCTGCTTGCCGATGGAAAGCTATCAGCCGGGCACTGCAAGGCGCTCAAGATGATAAAGGATCCTGCGCTGATGACCGAGATTGCAGTCAGAGCTGCTGACGGAGAACTCAGCGTAAGAAGCATCGAGGCTATCGCAAAGCGCGAGGCAAAATCCGAAGAAGAACAGACGATGATAAAGCCGCGCATGGCATATTACACCGAAGTTGAAATGAGCCTGACAGAGGCTCTTGGCACTAAGGTTAAAATCTGCGAGGGCAAAAAGACCAATACGCTCCAGATAGCATTTGAGGACAAAGACCAGCTTGAAGGAATACTCAGGCTGATGGCAGTCAAGTAAAATCAATTACAGGCAAAGCCTGATAAAAAAAGAAAGGCAATCACAATGATAGACATTAAGTTTTTAAGAGAGAACCCCGACGCTGTTAAGGAGAACATCAAGAAGAAGTTCCAGGACAGCAAGCTTCCGCTGGTTGATGAGGTTATCGAGCTGGACGCACAGCTCCGCAAGGCTCAGCAGCGCGGCGACTCCCTCAGAGCCGACAGAAACCGCATTTCCAAGGAGATCGGCGGTTTCATGGCTAAGGGTCAGAAGGACGAGGCTGAGAAGGCAAAGGCTCAGGTAAAGGAGTTCTCCGATGAGCTGGCAGCGCTTGAGAAGCAGGAAGAGGAGCTTTCCGAGAAGGTAAAGAAGATCATGATGACCATTCCGAACATCATTGATCCTTCTGTTCCGATAGGCAAGGACGACAGCGAGAACGTTGAAATAACCCGCTACGGCGAGCCGGTAGTTCCGGATTTTGAGATCCCGTATCACAGCGAGATAATGGAGCGCCTGAATGGTATCGACCTCGACAGCGCAAGACGCGTTGCAGGCAACGGCTTCTATTATCTGATGGGCGATATCGCAAGACTTCACTCTGCGGTTCTGGCTTATGCAAGAGACTTCATGATTGACCGCGGATTTACTTACTGCATTCCTCCGTATATGATAAGATCCAACGTTGTTACCGGCGTTATGAGCTTTGCTGAGATGGACGCAATGATGTACAAGATCGAGGGCGAGGATCTGTACCTTATCGGTACTTCCGAGCACTCCATGATCGGTAAGTTCATCGACACTATTCTTGAAGAGGACACGCTTCCTAGAACTCTCACCAGCTATTCTCCCTGCTTCCGTAAGGAGAAGGGAGCGCACGGTATCGAAGAGCGCGGCGTGTATAGAATCCACCAGTTTGAGAAGCAGGAAATGATCGTTGTCTGCAAGCCCGAGGATTCCAAGATGTGGTTCGACAAGCTTTGGCAGAACACCGTTGACCTGTTCCGCAGCATGGATATTCCGGTCAGAACCATCGAGTGCTGCTCCGGCGACCTCGCAGACCTCAAGGTAAAGAGCTACGATGTTGAGGCATGGTCTCCCAGACAGAAGAAGTATTTTGAGGTAGGAAGCTGCTCTAACCTCGGCGACGCTCAGGCACGCAGACTCAAGATCCGCGTAAACGGCTCTGATGGTAAGAAGTATTTCGCTCATACCCTTAACAATACCGTTGTTGCACCTCCCAGAATGCTTATTGCGTTCCTCGAGAACAACCTCAACGCTGACGGCACTGTTAATATTCCCGAGGTCCTCAGACCTTATATGGGCGGCAAGTCCAAGATCGGATAAAAGTATAAAGATATGAAAAGGGGGCAGGGTCAATCGCCGCGGTATGCGACGGCTTTCTCTGCCTGCTCTTTTTATCGGGCGCAGCGACTGAACCTGCAATAACAGATTGGAGCTAGATAATAATGGCATTTGTGACACTCGACAATGTATACAAGCGGTACCATATGGGCGAAATAACCATTAATGCCGCAGACGGAATGACTTTTGACATTCAGAAGGGCGAATTTGCAATAATCGTAGGTCCCAGCGGCTCCGGAAAGACCACCGTGCTGAACATGCTCGGCGGCATGGACACCTGCGATGAAGGCGTGATAAGCGTTGACGGAGAGCGAATCGACAGGTTCAACCGCAGACAGCTTACGAATTACCGCAGATACGACGTAGGATTCATTTTTCAGTTCTATAACCTGATGCCGAACCTTACCGCAAAGGAAAACGTCGAGCTTGCTGCGCAGACAACCAAGGACTTCATCCCTGCGGCTGAGATACTGAAAAAGGTGGGGCTTGGAGAGCGCCTGCAAAATTTCCCGGCGCAGCTTTCCGGCGGCGAGCAGCAGCGCGTTTCGATAGCGAGGGCGCTCAGCAAGAAGCCAAAGCTCCTGCTGTGCGACGAGCCAACCGGCGCGCTCGACTACAACACCGGCAAGATGATACTAAAGCTGCTTCAGGATACCTGCCGGATAGACGGTATGACCGTGATACTTGTAACGCACAATTCCGCTATAGCTCCGATGGCTGACAGGATAATCAGAATAAAAAACAGCAAGGTCGCGGAGATCATCACGAATGATCACCCCACACCGGTTGAAGATATCGAATGGTGACGGAGGTGCGAGGTTGAAGTCAGTAACCAAGAATATTTTTCGTGAGATAGCGCGGACCAAGAACCGATTCTTTTCGATATTCACGATATGCGCGATAGGCGTGGGATTTTTCAGCGGAGTCCGGGCTACTGGAAGCGATATGAAGATCACCGCGGATAATTACTACGACGCGCACGAGCTTTTCGACCTGCGTGTAATGTCCACGTTCGGGCTGACCGATGGGGATTTATCAGCGCTGGAGCAGGTAGACGGAGTTTCAGAGGCGCAGGGTTCGAAATACTCTGACCTGATGTTTATCCACGACGGCAGAGATTACAATACCCGCGTTTTTTCCTGGAATGAAACCGCGAAGCTGAATAGAATAGACATTCTTGAGGGAAGATTTCCGCAGGCGGATAACGAGTGCATTCTGAACGTCCGCAAGATGAACGGTCAGATAGGTATAGGTGAAAAGCTGGTTCTTACCGATCCTTCGGATAACGAGGATTTTCCGCTGAAAAACAAGGAATACACTATTGTCGGGCTGTTCAATACGCCAATGTACATTTCCTCCACTCAGCGCGGAAGTACTACTATAGGGGACGGTTCGCTTGACGCGTTTGTGTACATTCCCGAGAGTAATTTTACACAGGAAGTTTACACTGAGATATATATACAGTCAGAGCAGTTGAAGGGCGTGCCGAGCTATTCTGATGAGTACGAGCAGCTAAGGGACGATATATCTGATAAGCTGGATGAACTCGGAATAGACCGCAGCGAGATACGCTACAACGAAGTTATAGGCGAAGCTCAGCAGAAAATAGCCGATGGCGAGAAGGATCTCGAAAAGGGGAGGTCAGAGGGTCAGCAGAAGCTCGACGACGCAAAAACCGAACTGGACGACGCGGCAAAGCAGATATCCGACGGCGAAGCAGACCTTGCAAAAGCAGCGGATGACATCGCAGACGGCGAAAAGCAGATAGCCGAAGCCAAGCAGACCCTTGCAGACGCACGGATCGAAATAGACGACGGAAAGGCGGAGCTTGCAGAAAACGAGCAGAAGCTGAACGACGCGAGAAAGCAGCTAGACGAAAGTAAAACGCAGCTTTCGGACGCCAAAAAACAGCTCGACGAGGCAAAGCAAACTCTGTCTGACAGCAAGAGACAGCTTGAAGATGGTCAGGCGGAGATCAACGGCAGGCGCGCTGAGATAGAATCCGGCTGGGAGAAGCTTTCCGAGGGAAAGAAACAGCTAGAGGAGGGCAGGGCGCAGTACGAGAGCGGGAAGGCTCAGTATGACGAGAATCTTGCAAAGTACGAAGCCGGGCTACAGCAGTACGAACAGGGAGCCGCACAGCTTGAGCAGGCGGCTCTGCTGATGGGTGAGAACGATCCGCAGATAGCGGCGCAGCGTGCAGTGCTTGAAGCAACTAAGGCTCAGTTGGACGAGGCAAAAACGCAGCTTGATGCAGCGAAATCTCAACTGGACGAAGCGGAGGCTCAGATTACTCAAAACGAGCAGCTAATTGCCGAAACGGAGCAGCAGCTCACCGACGGCGAGGCTCAGCTAAGCGCAGCGCAGGAGCAGATCGACAGCGGGTTGCAGCAGTATAACGACGGTCTGGCGCAGTACAATGAAAATTATGCGAAATACGAGAACGGCGTTAAGCAGTACAACGACGGATACCAGGAGTATTCCGAAGGACTTATCAAGTTCAACGACGGCAGAAACAAGCTGAACGACGCAGAGCGCCAGTATAACGAAGGCGCCGCCGAGCTTGCCGAAAAGGAGCAGGAATTCCTTGACGGAAAGGCGGATTATGAAAACGGCGTCAGGGAGCTTGAGGACGCCAAGCAGAAGTATCAGGACGGTCTCAGGGAGTACCAGGACGGCGTTGACGAATTCAACAAGGAAATATCCGATGCTGAAAAGAAGATAGCCGACGGCAAGAAGGAGATCCAGGACGCCGGCGAGGCAAAATGGTATGTTTTCACCCGTGACGATAATCCCGGCTATGCGGAGTATTCCAGCAATGCCGAGCGTATCGACAAGATTGCCGCGATATTCCCGGTGTTCTTCCTGCTGGTGGCGGCGCTGGTGTGCCTTACGACCATGTCGAGAATGGTCGAGGAGCAGCGAATGCAGATCGGCACGCTGAAATCCCTGGGATATTCAAATGCGGTCATCATGCGGCAGTATATGGTCTATGCCGTGCTTGCCGCCGCGTCTGGAAGTCTTATAGGCGCGTTTATCGGTATGTTCCTGTTCCCGTTTATCATCATGTTTGCATATAGCGTGATGTATATTATCAGCAATTTCTACTATGAGTTAAGTCCGTTCAATATCGTTATCTCCGCGGGAAGCATGGTCGCCGCAATTGCCCTGACCGTGTTCTTCAGCGCCAGGAACGCGCTTTCCGGCACTCCGGCGGAGCTTATGCGGCCGAGGGCTCCGAAGGCGGGAAAGAGGGTACTGCTCGAAAAAATCGGATTCATATGGGACAGGCTGTCGTTTTTCGGGAAGGTTTCCGGGCGTAATCTGTTCCGCTACAAACGGAGAATGTTCATGACCGTTATCGGTATCGCTGGGTGTACTGCGCTGTCGCTTACCGGGTTCGGTCTGAAGGATTCCATCAGCGATATTGTCGACTTACAGTATAATAGCATAAATAATTACAGCGGGTTTATTGCGTATGAGAATCAGGACGACGTGCAGGGAATTTACGACGCGCTCCTTGAATACCAGCCTGAAACGGAATACACCCGTGCGCTGATAAAGCAGTACACCGTAACGTCCGACAGCGGGAGCGTTCAGTGCTATGTAACGGCTCTTGAGGATACAGCGAAGTTTGAGGACATGATAGACCTACGCAGCCGCACCACCGGCGAAAAGATAACCTTTGAGCAGGCAGGCGGCGGAGTTATCGTCACAGAGAAGCTGACCAAACTGCTAGGTGTAAAAAACGGCGACACCGTAACGCTGAGAATAAGCGACGGCAACACACGTGAGGTCACGATTGGTGCTGTAACGGAGCACTACACCAGCCACTATATGTATATTCCAGAGGAAAAATACTCAGAGTTATTCGGAGATGCTCCGGATTATAACATTGTGTATTTTAAGAACGGCATGTCCTCGGAGCAGTCCGTGCAGGACGAGTTCACCACAAGAATGCTCGCGGTTGACGGCGTTCTGACAGTTACGGTGAATTCCGGGGCTTCCAGCCAGTTTGCAGATATGCTCAAGATAATGGACCTGGTGGTAGTCGTGCTGATAATTTCAGCTGGAGCGCTGGCATTCGTTGTTCTCTATAACCTGACTAACGTCAATATAACAGAGCGTATACGCGAGATAGCAACGCTGAAAGTGCTTGGCTTCTATGACAACGAGGTATCAAGCTATGTGTTCCGGGAGAATAATATACTGTCAGTAATGGGAGGCGTACTGGGCCTTGGAGTAGGCGTTGCCCTGTGCCAATTCGTTATACAGACTGCCGAGATCGACGAGGTGATGTTCGGAAGGAATATACACCCACTGTCGTTCCTGTGGGCGTTCCTGATAACAGTGGCGTTTTCGCTGATAGTAAATTTCATCATGCGCAGGGATCTCAGAAAAATCAGCATGGTGGAATCGCTGAAATCCGTAGAATAAATACTGGGGGAGAAGAAATGATAGAATCATTGGTGTCGGTCAGGCTTCCGGCTGACGAGGAGCTGACCATAAAAAAGAACCGCCTGACCGGCGTAGGCTGCGAGGACGGCAAGCGTATCGCTGTCGTCACCGGTATCCACGGCGACGAGCTGGAGGGTCAGTATGTGTGCTACGAGCTTGTAAGGCTCATAACGGCGAATATGGCGCATTTAAAGGGTACTGTGGATATCTATCCGTCAATAAATCCGCTGGGTATGGAGTCGGTCAGCAGAGCCGTGCCGATGTCCGGGCTGGACATGAACCGGGTCTTTCCGGGAAGCACCTCCGGAGCTGTGGCGGAGAATATCGCGGCAAAGCTGGTCGAAGATATAAAGGGCGCGGACGTCTGCGTTGATATCCACGCGAGCAACATTTTTATCCGCGAAATACCGCAGGTCAGGATACCCAGCGCCGAGAGCAGCCACCTTCTCAAATACGCTAAAATGCTCAACACCGATTTCGTGTGGGTGCATGATTCAAACGCAGTCGGGGAAGGCTCACTGGCGGCTGCGCTCCGGGAGGTCGGCGTGCCTACGCTGGTCATTGAGATGGGCGTGGGACAGAGAATAACTAAGGAGTACTGCAAGCAGCTCCTCAGCGGAATATTCAACCTTATGTCGAAGCTTGGAATCTGGGTTGGACCTACAGAGAATGTTTCACATCCGATGGTCAGCAGCGATGGTGCGGTACACGTTATACATTCAGGCGAAAGTGGAATATTTATACCTAAAGTTGAGCACAACATGTGGGTACAGAAGGGTACGCTCATCGGCGAGATAGTAACTCCGATCACCGGAACCGTCGAGGAAGAGATAACAGCGCCGTCAGACGGGCTTATCTTCTCGCTGAGGGAATATCCCATCGTTTACGAGGGCAGCGTGATTGCAAGAATTCTCAGCATGAGTTGATTTATTACATTCCGTGTTTTGCCGAAATGTATATACGTACGGTATATTCGCTGAACTTAACTTCTGTAATATAATCAGCAGATTATACTAATGGTAGTTATGTGCCAATCGATTTATAGCTTGACTTGAAATGAAAAATATGGTATCATATTAACAGAGAATGCAGATTTATCTGCGGCATTTTTGTAATTTAGAAAGGTCTGGATATGAAAGGGAGAATACTTGAATCCGGTGAAGATTACCTGGAGACCATACTGATCCTTCAGAACCGCAACGGCGAGGTGCGCTCGGTGGATATCGCCACTGAGATGGACTTCTCAAAGCCCAGCGTAAGCGTTGCAATGAAGAATCTCAGGGAGCAGGAGTGCATCACCGTTGACAAGAACGGATACATTACGCTCACCGACAAGGGACGCGGAATCGCGGAGAAGGTCTACGAGCGCCATATACTGTTTACAAACTGGCTTACCTCTATGGGGGTGCCCGAGGAGATAGCGGCTGCGGACGCATGCCGTATCGAGCACTGCCTCAGCGCAGAGAGCTTCGCGGCGATAAAGCGCCACGTCAAGGGGGAGTGATCCCTTGAAGCTTATCAGCCTTATCGACAATACTGCGGTTGACGACAAGCTGTTCTCTGAGAACGGCATGTCGTTCTTCGTGGAATTCGGCGGAAAGAACTACATCATAGACACCGGACTGACCGGAAAGGCGGCTGAGAACGCACGCCGCATGCAGCTCCCGACGGACGAGCTTGACGCGGTGGTGCTTACCCACAATCATGCCGCGCACGTCGGTGGTATCGACAGCTTTATGCGGCTCAGCCCTGACGCTGAGATATACCTTCGCGCGGGCGCGCAGACAGAGCGTTTCAGGAAAACGGGCTTTTTCAAGGAGCCAGTCGGCGCGGGGAAGGCGTTTTTCAAGAAATACGCAGATGATCTGATACTTTTCAATCGTTTCTCAGAGGTGGCGGAGGGATTCTACCTTGCTTCCTGCGAGACCTTTGATGAAAAGGACCTCAACCCTGACAGGAGCTACTTCGCGCTGGACGGAAAAAAGCAGCTCCCCTACGACTGCTCCGACGAGTGCTTTGCCGTGCTGTTCCCAAAAAAGCGCAAGGCTGACGGCCTTGTTATCATCGGAGGGTGCTTCCACTGCGGAGTTCAGAATATGCTGGAAACTGTGAAACAAAACTGGTGCGGAATACCTGTGCTCGCTATCGTGGGCGGGTTTCACTTTATGGGCTCAAACCCTAAAACGCTTGGGTGCTCATCTGAGTATATCACGGCGCAGGCAAGGGCGCTGAAGCTCAGCAACGCAGAGAAGATCTACGCCTGCCACTGCACAGGCTTCAAGGGGTTCGACATTATGGACGAGACCCTCGGAGACAAGTTAATGTATATTGGTGGTGGAGAAGAAATTGATTTTTAAACCGGAAATGTAAAATTAAGATATTTGTAAGTCTTTTTTGCAACATTTCCGGTATTTTTGCGTTATAATATATGCAGGTGATAATTTTTTCAAAAAAATTAAAAATTTTTTCAAAAAACATGCAACCTTTTATGGGTCTCGGTTGTTTTAATTAATGAAAGGTTATTAGGCTGAGGTGCAGACAGGCGCAGCGGCTTAAAATAAACAGGGGCAGGACGCCCCGGTATATGGAGGGAGTTAGTATGAATAAGAAAGCGAAGGTCATTGCTGCTTCGCTCTGTGCAGCTCAGGTCATCACGATGATACCGCTGAGCGCGGCGGCAGCAGAACCGCAGTTAAGCACCACCACGATCGCAGTCGGTGAGAATCACAGCCTTGTTATCAAGAGCGATATGTCTCTTTGGGCTGCGGGCGACAACAGCAAGGGGCAGCTCGGTTTAGGATCGAGCAAGTCCAGCTCCAACGGCGAGAAGGTAATGGACAATATCGTGTATGTTGACGCAAACGAAGATGTCAGCTTCGCGATAGATAAGAACGGCACGCTCTATGGCTGGGGCGACAACTCCGAGGGTCAGATAACAAATAAGGTTTCCGCTGCGACTATCAGCAACCCTACCAAGATCTTGGACAATGTTGCTCAGGTAAGCACCGGAGACGGTCATACAGTCGCACTGCTTGAGGACGGAACCGCAGTAGGATGGGGCAGCAATGAATACGGCGAGCTTGGTTTCTCTACCAATACATACAAGAATTCCGTTACAGAGCTCATGAAGGACGCAGTGGACGTTGCAGCAGGCGACGGATTTACGCTGGTTGTGTCCAAGGACGGCGCAGTTTACGGCTGCGGCAATAACGATCAGGGTCAGCTTGGCACAGGTAACTACAGGGATATGACCTGGCTTACCGTTGTTATTGAGAGCGGCGCTCAGGACGTTGAGGCAGGCGACGAGCATTCCATCGTGCTTATGAGCGACGGAACGGTAAAGACTGCTGGCTCCAATGATTACGGTCAGCTTGGCACGGATTATTATAACGGCGGCAGCGCTAATTTCGGCAATGTATCAGTTAAGGGCGCAAGCGCGGTATTTGCCGGCGGCAACTCCTCCGGCGCAATAGCCAACGGAGTTCTTTACACCTGGGGCAGCAACGAGTCCGGTCAGCTTCACAACGGCAATACCGAGGATCTGAATTATCCGGAGAAGGTTACTACCGGTGCAGTTTCCATTGCTTTTGGGCATCATCATTCTCTCATGCTCAGGAATAACGGCAATATCTCCAGCGTAGGCGCCGGCGTTTCGGGCGAGCTGTTCAGCACAACAAGCTCCATCGTTGCAAAGCCGGAATACACATTGAACAATGTGACTGTTTTCTCGGCAGGCTACGATCACGCTGCTGCGATTGATACCAAGGGAACACTTTACACCTGGGGCAACAACGATAAGGGTCAGCTCGGTCAGGGAGACTATAATGTAAGAAGCGTACCCACAAAGGTGAAGTTAACATACGAAGCAGTAAATGTATGGTGCGGAAACAAGGCAACCATCGTGCAGACCAGCGACGGCAAGGTATACGTTTTCGGTGACAACAGCAACTATCTTCTCGGCATGAAAACCAGGTCGGATATTGTTAATACTCCTACTGAAAACGAGTATCTTTCCGGAACAACTATTGATAAGATAGAGTTACAGAATGATTTCGCCATTGCACTTATCGGCAACCAGGTGTGGGGCTGGGGCATTAACTCTGTCGGCAGACTCTCCACATGCGGAAGCACTGTAAAGTATCCTGAGGTTCTTTCTGATAAGCTGGTAAGCATTTCAGACATAGCAGCCGGCGACAGCCACTGTGTTGCAATCACCGATAATGGTGATCTCTACGGCTGGGGCAGCAACAGTGTAAAGCAGCTCGGCGGAGACACATCTTCCAGAGTAGTCGATATTCCCGAGCTGATCAACATAACGGATTCGAAGGATAATCCTATAAGCCTGGTTGATATCGCAGCGGACGGAAGCCACACCATCGCAGTAGCAAACGACGGCACCGTTTATGCATGGGGTGATAATTCCTACGGTCAGTTAGGCGATAACAGTTCCAGACTGAAGACTCCTTCTAAGGTTTATGGAAATTCCAGTTATGTTTATTCATCTCAGAAGTTCTCAGCAGTTATTACTGAGGCAGGCGATATCTCACTGAGCGGCAGCAACTCATGCGGTCAGCTCGGTGATGGCTCTACCAAGACCAGAAATACCTTCGCGAGAATCACCAACACTAATGTTACTTCTGCAAGTCTCGGCGGCGAATTTGCAGGCTATATTTCCTACGACAGCAGACTCTACTGCTGGGGCGACAATACATACGGTCAGTGCGGCAACGGCAAGGGCGGTCTGAAGTCCCAGCCGGAAACCGTTATCAGAGACGGTCTGTGCAAGCAACTCGTACAGGCTGCAAGCGTATCGCTTGACAAGACCGATATCACCCTCAAGCCGAATGCCACTGCAAAGCTCACAGCGACAGTAGCTCCTGACAACGCTTCCAACAAGGACGTTACATGGAGCAGCTCCGATACCTCGGTTGCAACAGTAACCAACACAGGTTCTGTAAAGGCTGTAAAGAATGGCTCCGCAGTTATCACCGTCAAGACCGATAACGGACTTACCGCTCAGTGCACCGTTACAGTAACTACTCCGATATCCAGCTTCTCCGTTAAGCCTGCAAAGACCAAGACAATGGATATCGACGGCACATTCACCATCACAGCAAAGATCTATCCGGCAAACTGCAACGATAAGACCCTGCTGTACTCCTCCTCCAACGAGGACGTTGCAGTGGTTGACGAAAACGGCACAGTTACCGCAGTATCCGCAGGAACTGCAAAGATCACCGTTACCGCTAAGTCCAACCCTGCAAAGACCCGTACGATAACTGTAAAGGTACGCCCGGCCAAGCCGGTTATCACCTACAGAAAGGCTACCACGGACGGTATCGTGCTTGAGTGGGATCTTTCCGACTACGCAGATGGTTATCAGGTATACCGCCGCAACTCTGCAAAGGGTAAGGGCAAGTCGCTGACCGATATAGTTTCCGACGATCCTGATGATCTGACCTTTACTGACAGCACCGCTGTTAAGGGCAAGGTTTATTACTACTATGTAAAGTCTTACGTCACCATTGATGGCAAGAAGCTGTATTCCAAAGCTTCCAAGATCTATAAGATCAAGGCTAAGTAAACCGAACGGAGAGCGCGTTTTCAGGCGCATGGATAATTAACCAGATAACCTCTCTCCCCCCAATATAAATGGAAAAGGCAGAGCTTCGGCTCTGCCTTTTCTCTGTATTCGGTATCTCTCACACCGCCTACATTCTGAGGGCTTCCACCGGGTCAAGGGAAGCCGCCTTGTATGCAGGATAGGCTCCGAACAGCGCGCCCACCGCGCCGGAGGCGAGGGCTGCAATTACGATCATGGCGAGGTTCACCTGGAACGGCACTCCCGCTATAACGCAGCCTATCCCGGAGATAAGCAGCCCGGCGGCGGTTCCTGCGGCGCTGCCGAGTATCGTCAGAAGCACGCTTTCCGCCAGGAATTCCCGGCAGATATCAAAGCTGGTGGCGCCGATGGAGCGTTTTATACCTATTTCCCGGGTACGCTCCGTGACGCTCATCAGCATGGTTGTCATTATCGAGATTCCCGATACCGCCAGCGAAATGCCCGCTACAAGCGAAAGCGCGGTGGTAACTATTCTGAGGATATCGTCAAGCTGCGCCTTCTGCGAGAGAAGATTGTTGACGATATACCCGTCGGTGGTGTTGTTGGCGCGGTCAAGCGCGGAGCTTACAGCCTCCACTACCGGGATGTCCGTTTCCATATCGGTGAGCTTCACCGCAAGCTTATCGTAAGTCGAGCGTCCGGTGAGCTGCTGCATGGTGCTTATCGGGATATACATGAACCCCGGCATGATATTCGACAGCATTCCCTGAAGGCTGGACAGCCCGGAGCTTGCCACGCCGATTATTTCAAATTCGTGATATTTTCCGCCGAGGAAAATGTTCAGCTTCTTTCCAACAATGTTGCTTCTGCCGTAGGAGCGCTGTGCAAACTGCTCGTCAATAACGCACACCTTCAGGTTTGCGGCGCAGTCGCTGTTGTTGACCAGCCTTCCGTGCTTCGCCTCGAGGGATATTAGCCGGTCGGCGGAGCGGTCTACCCCCCAGACGTAGCAGTCAAGCCGCCTGCCTATCATCTTTGCTTCCGTCATGGACGCCATCAGCGGCATAACGTCGTTTACGCCGTCAATTCGCCGCACGGTGGACACATCGTCGTCCGTAAGGGTCACGGATACGCTTTTGTTCGCCGCCTGAACAAGGAGAGTATCGACTCCCATTGTTACCAGAGTGGAGCTTACTTCCTGGGTGCCGATGGTGCCGACGGTGGATACCAGCACTACTGAAAATACGCCCACGGCTATCCCTGCCATAGTCAGCAGGGAGCGCGTGCGGCTTCGGAAAATGCTGGTCAGGGTGGATAAAATGCTCATTGCTCTATCCTCACATATTTGCTGAGTGAAATGTCCTCTGGGTCAAGAAATACCTTGTCGTTTATAGTTGCGCCTTTTATGACCTCGGTACCGTCTGAAAATTCCGCGCCGGTGAAAATCTTGTGCTTGACAGCGGCTCCATCTTCAAGCAGGTAGACATACTCACCCTCCTCGTCCTGACCGATGGCGTTATAGGGAAGCACGCATATTTTCCTCGGGTCTGAGAGCTGAAAGCGCACATCGGCGGTAAGCCCTGAGCGCAGGCGCGGGTCGGTGGAGTCTGGGGATATCAGCACGTCTACCACTGTTTCTAGAACTGCGCCGCTGTACTGGCTTCGTGCAGAGCCGGCTATCTTCGACACAGTTCCGGTGAATACGTCGTCGGGGTAGGCTGAGAGGGTGAATTCCACTGGCTGACCGGGCTGTATCCTTGCGATGTTCAGCTCGCTGACGGCAGAGGTCAGCACGAGGGAGTCCGTACCCGCTATGGTGGCGATGCTGGTTCCGGACTCCACTGCCGCGCCTGCTCCGGCGGTGGAGATCACTGTTCCGGAGCGGTCGGCGGTTATCTCCTCGGGGATAAGGGACATCGCGGTTGACAGGCTTGCGGTCGCGGCGGCAAGCTGAGAGACCTTCCCGAGGCTGCTGATGAACGTTTCAGAGGCTTTGCGGTCCACCCGGGCGATAACGTCTCCCACTTCGACATGATCTCCTTCTTCGACTTCAAATTCACTGAGCACCAGCGGCAGCGCGGAGGTAACGTCACCCTGACCGATGTAGCACAGAGTTCCGCTTGTGTTCACGGATTCGCTGTAGTACACCTCGGTGGGGGATATGGACACGGCGGCGGGTACGCTTGCTTCCACTGCGGCAGGCAGGTAGGAGACTCCGGCGGCGAGAGCGGCGCAGGCTATGGCGAGGGCTATATATTTCTTCATGGGCTTCATTCCTTTCAATAAATTCAACAGCAATATTGTGGGAATTTATTGCGGAAATATTCCGGGAGAATCATCAAATTTCAGATAAAATAACCCCCTTGCTTTCACAAGGGGGCGGTCGTATTTAATTGTGGATATTACCCTTAGTTCTCGCTGATGTCATCGAGAGAATCGCGCATCTCTTCAAATGCGCCTGTCATACCTTCTACTGCCATGGTTATTTCATCGACCATGTTTTCTATTTTGTCGCTGAATTGTTCCACGATATTGCTGCAAATTTCTTCAACATCAACATCGTTTGTATTTCCCGCGCCGTTCAGTGCTTCGCTTACTGCCTGGCTTATCTCATGGCTCATGCTGGCGGAAACGTCCGTCATGCTGTTTACCTTGTTGGTGATCTCCTCGATTGTGTATGTCGCGATCCCGTTCAGAGCGTCAGCCTGTACCTGTATTCCCTCCATGACGCCGAAGTTACCAGCAGGCTGCTGAATATTGCCGGTTGCGGCGGTATTGCTGCCGTATTTTCTGCGCAGCTCCCTGGTAGAGTACCATGTATTGGTAGGCCAGCCGTCTGCGAATACGATATTGTGCCGCTGCGGACGTTCGCTTTCGAATTCGTCAACGCTGTCCGGCAGGTCTGCGTAGGCTTCGGCAGGCTTCGCGGAAAGAACCGTCATATACGCTCTCATAGCCACGAATCTTAGCTGGGTGTATTCGTTGTCGCCGGTGATGAACGGTATTTCGTACAGTTCCCAGCCGTTGACCTTTTTAAGCGGCTTTATGAAATTGCGGTTGAGGTTGTAGGTATAGCAGTTATCGCAGTCGTTGTTGTAGACTACTACGAACCGGCAAACCTCGTCGTTTTTGTCGTTTTCGCCGCCGTTGAGCCAGAACGTTAACGTATGCGTGGTGTTCTTCGGCAGAATCAGGGTTTTGGTGACGATCTCCGTCCAGTTGTAGCCCCAGTCGCCGATGGTGTAGGCTTCAGCGAGGTTTCCGTCAGGTCCCTGCATGAAGCTGCGGTTTCCAACATTGGACTTCTGGCAGTCCTTGTTGAAAGACCACTCTCTTGCATTGAAAAGGAGTCTGTTTACGCGCTGTTCGTTCTTGTTTTCGTTAAGGGTATTTATATTATCCATCTTGATGTCCTCCGTATGTGTTACATCGGACACGTCCATCAGACGAATAGTATTGTCGTTCACGAAACGTGCCCGACCTTTTTTGACCAGCCCCGCCGCCCTTTTAGGGTAGGTAAGACCGATGTTTTCGCCGCCCTGTGACTGCACAGAGACGGTCTGTTTGGAGTTGGCTGAATTGGTTCCGTTTTTTGTCATGGGTGTCGTCCCCCTCCAACTGCGATTTTTGATCAGGGTTAACTCCCTGTGCTTGACAATATGCTGCATTATTGTTATGTGTGCAGTTCACCATATTGATTATAACATACAATTACAATACTTGTCAATGTGCAGATAAATAGAAATATCCCGTCTGCATTTGTGCAGACAGAACAAATATGCTTGACTGAAGCTGTGGAATAGTCTCAGCGCGGGTTTTAAAGTTGAAAAGTTGAAATTTTCTTTCGATTATTGCAAAAACATCTATCCATGTTGAAAATACAGGGGATCGACAGTAATAAAAAGAGCCGCGCAATACGGCACGGCTCTATAATAATGCGAATTATGCGAAGTAATCTACGCCGCCCTTGAACAGGAGCTGCTCCTTGTTGCCGGAAACGTTCTTTGCAACATTGTCTGTGAGACGCTCGGTGTGACCCATCTTACCGAGGACTCTGCCGTCCGGAGAGATGATGCCTTCAATAGCGTACATGGAGCTGTTCGGGTTGAATGCAACGTCCATAGTGGGGTTGCCGCTGAGGTCAACGTACTGAGTAGCCACCTGACCGTTCGCGATAAGCTGCTTTATTACGCTCTCAGGAGCTACGAAGCGGCCCTCGCCATGGGATATCGGAATATTGTGGATATCGCCGACGTTGCAGCAGCTGAGCCACGGGGACTTGTTGGTGCAGATACGAGTCAGGGTAAGCTGAGACTGATGGCGGCCGATGGTGTTGTAGGTCAGCGTGGGGCTTTCAGCAGTCAGCGGAACTATTTTTCCGAACGGAACAAGACCAAGCTTGATGAGCGCCTGGAATCCGTTGCAAATACCGATCATAAGACCGTCGCGGGCATAAAGCATGGACTCAACAGCGTCCTTGATCTTCGGGTTGCGGAAGAACGCGTTGATGAACTTTGCGGAGCCCTCCGGCTCGTCGCCGCCGGAGAATCCGCCGGGGATCGCGATTATCTGGGAGTTTTCGATGTGCTTTGTAAACTCGCTTACGCTATCCTCCATATCCTGCGCGGAGAGGTTGCGGATAACGAATATCTCGGAATCGCCGCCGTAGCGGTTGAATGCGTTAGCCATGTCGTACTCGCAGTTGGTGCCGGGGAATACCGGGATAAGCACGCGGGGCTTTGCGACCTTCACGGAGCTGTGCTTCAGCTCACAGCCGCCGGTGTAGGATATCTTCTCGGGAGCGGGCTTTTCGGGGAGCTGTGCCTTGAATATAGGCTCAAGAACGCCGTTCCACTTCTTCTCGAGGGAAGCAACGTCTAGCTTGACATCTCCGGAGGTGATGGTATAGTCTGCAACGGTCTCGCCGATGGTCTTTACGCTGTCAGCTTCTCCGGTGAGCTCCATAATGAACGCGCCGTAAACCGGTGTGAACAGCTCCTCGTCGGTGAGCTTATCAAGCTTTGCGCCGATCTGGTTACCCAGGGACATCTTGAAGATACCCTCTGCAACGCCGCCGTGCGCAATGCTCCATACGGAAACAGCCTTCTTGTCCTTGATGAGCTTTTCAACGGTGCGGAATACTTCCTTAACGCTGTCGAATATCGGCAGGCCGTTTTCGTCGTACTTCGGCGCGATGTAGCCTATCTTATGACCCGCAGCCTTGAATTCAGCCGAGATAACATCGGGAGCCTTAGCGGTGGATACTGCGAAGGAAACCAGCGTCGGCGGAACGTCGATATGCTCGAAGGTACCGCTCATGCTGTCCTTGCCGCCGATTGCGCCGCAGCCCATTTCAAGCTGTGCACGGTAAGCGCCGAGCAGCGCTGCGAAAGGCTTGCCCCATCTCTCGGGTTTGCCCTGGGTGCGCTCGAAATATTCCTGGAATGTCAGCCAGCAGTGTTCGTATGTGCCGCCAGCTGCGATAACCTTTGCGATACTTTCAACTACCGCGCATACTGCTCCGTGATACGGGGACTGTGTGGATACAGCCGGGTCGAAGCCCCATGCCATTATAGAAGTCGTGTCGGTCTTTGCGTTCAGCACAGGGAGCTTCGCAGCCATTGCCTGTACAGGGGTCTGCTGGGTTTTTCCGGAGAACGGCATTAGAACTGTAGCGCCGCCGATGGTGCTGTCGAAGCGCTGTACAAGACCTCTCTGCGAGCAGATGTTGAGGTCTGTTACCATGCCCTCCCAGTCAGCGGAGGTGTTCTTTCTGCCGGTGGAGTAGGATACCTTTACGTCAGGTACTGCAACGTCGGTGTGCTTCTCTGCGCCGTTGGAGTTCAGGAACTCGCGGGAGATATCAACGATGGTCCTGCCATTCCAGTTCATGCGGAGCCTCGGCTCGGACTTTACAACCGCGACAGGTGTGGACTCAAGGTTCTCCTTGGAAGCGAGCGCACGGAACTTGTCGGCGTCCTCGGGCGCTACTACTACAGCCATTCTCTCCTGGGACTCGGAAATTGCAAGCTCGGTGCCGTCCAGACCGTCGTACTTCTTTGGAACTGCGTTCAGGTCGATCTCCAGACCGTCCGCAAGTTCGCCGATGGCAACGGAAACGCCGCCTGCGCCGAAGTCGTTGCAGCGCTTGATGAGCTTTGTAGCATCGGGATTTCTGAATAATCTCTGGAGCTTTCTCTCCTCGGGAGCGTTACCCTTCTGTACCTCAGCGCCGCAGGTGTCGAGGGACTGTATGCTGTGAGCCTTGGAGGATCCGGTAGCGCCGCCGCAGCCGTCGCGGCCGGTACGTCCGCCGAGCAGGATAATAATATCGCCGGGAGCCGGGCGCTCTCTGCGTACGTTCTCAGCAGGAGCCGCGCCGATAACTGCACCGATCTCCATGCGCTTTGCCATATAGCCGGGGTGGTAGATCTCTGCGACGTGACCGGTAGCGAGACCGATCTGGTTGCCGTAGCTGGAGTAGCCCGCAGCGGCGGTGGTGGTTATCTTTCTGGGCGGGAGCTTACCCTTGATGGTCTTTTCGACCGGCAGCAGCGGGTCAGAAGCGCCGGTGACTCTCATTGCCTGGTATACATAGGAACGTCCGGAAAGCGGGTCGCGGATAGCGCCGCCGAGACATGTAGCAGCGCCGCCGAAAGGCTCGATTTCAGTCGGGTGGTTGTGGGTCTCGTTCTTGAACATGAGGAGCCAGTCCTCATCCTTGCCGTCAACGTCAACCTTGATGCGGACGGAGCATGCGTTGATCTCCTCGCTTTCGTCGAGATCCTTCAGAATGCCGTCTTTCTTGAGCTTTTTCGCGGCGAGGGTAGCGATATCCATGAGGCACAGCGGCTTGTTGTCGCGGCCCAGCTCGTGGCGGTCCGCCTTGTATTCAGCGTATGTATCTGCGATGTAGGAGGGCTTGATATCCGCGTTGTCGATGATGGTGCCGAATGTTGTGTGGCGGCAGTGATCAGACCAGTAGGTGTCGATCATGCGGATCTCAGTGATGGTCGGATCGCGGTGCTCGCTCTTGAAGTAATCCTGACAGAACTTGATATCGTCGTTGTCCATTGCAAGGCCGTAGTGTACGACGAAATCAGCAAGCTCGGCGTCGGTCTTGTTTATGAATCCGGTGAGAGTCTCAACGCTGGTCGGAATGGTGTACTTTACTTCCAGGGTGTCGTACTTGTCGAAGCCGCACTCGCGGGACTCGACTGCGTTGATGAGGTAGTGCTTGATACGCGCGAATTCGTCGTCGGAGATCTTACCCTTGAGCACGTAGATCTTAGCGTACTTAACAACAGGGCGCTCGCCGGGGCAGAGCATCTGAATGCACTGTGCCGCGGAATCCGCACGCTGGTCAAACTGACCGGGCAGGAACTCAACGGCGAACATGCGCTCATCAGCGGCGGGCTTCGGGAGCTCGTAATATACCTCGTCTACCGGAGGCTCGGAGAACACGGTGGGAACTGCGGCTTCAAAGTTCTCTTTCGGAAGCTTTTCACAGTCGTAGCGGTTGATGATCCTTACATTTTCGACGGTCTTTATGCCCAGCGCGACATTGAGGTCGGCAAGCACGGCACCGCCGTCTACCGCGAACTGCGGCTTCTTTTCAACGTAAATACGGTATACCATTGTTTTTCCTCCATATACTCACAGCGTATCGCTGCAATAATAATATCATTATACTACTAAACCGGCGTAAAATCAATATGCCGGGGTGCTGAAATATGGCGGCTCCGGCTTTGATAATTTGGTTATTTATTCTTCCTGAGTTCCGGATATGTCAGCGCGGGAGCGCAGCAGCGCCGCGTACTCCTCGCTGGTGCATTTATCGGCGAGGGACAGAAGCACCTCGGAGGTATCGCAGGCTTCCTCTATCGCCTTGAGTATCGCCCAGTTCAGACCGTCGCAGTCCGGGGAAAACAGCCTGGTAAGCTGCGCCGCGTCGTCGTAGGAGAGGGGCTGGCTGAAATTCAGCAGCTTGTCGTATTTTTCGAAAAGCTCGTCTGACATCTCCGAGTCCGCGGGAATGGGACCTAATGCTAAAAGCTGTTTGATGCTGCTTGTCATGTGATTCTCCTTAATCAGAATTTCGTGGTTCCGGCGCAGTAGTTCCCGTCGGCGGAGGTCAGCTTAACCTGTACCAGAGAATGCCGCGGGATATCCTCGCCATAGATACGCACGGGAATATAGCTTCCGGTAAATCCGCTGCAATAGTCGGGGGAAGTGCGTTTTTCGATGAGCACTGTCTGCACCGTGCCGACCTGTGATTCAAGGAACTGACGTTCCAGGCGGTCGGCAAGGGCGCTCATTTCCTTTGCGCGGGCGGATTTGACCTGCGGTACTACCTGGTTGGTTCGCATTGCCGCGACCGTCCCCTTGCGTATCGAGTAGGGGAAAACGTGTATCTTTGCAAATCCGACTTTTTCCGCAAACGCCATGCTTTCGGCAAATTCCTCATCGGTTTCGCCCGGGAATCCTACCATGATATCGGTGGTTATGGCGCAGCCCGGGAACACATTCCGGAGCTTTTCCACAAGCGCCAGATATTCCGCGCTGGTGTAGCGGCGCTTCATTCTTTTCAGCACGGCGTCGCTTCCGGACTGCAGCGACAGGTGGAAGTGCGGACACAGTTTCTCGCAGGCTTTCAGGCGCTGTATCTCATCGCCGGTGAGAGTGTCCGCTTCAAGGGAGCCGAGCCGGACGCGTTCAATGCCCGATACCTGAGCGGCTCTTACCGCGTCGGCGGGTGTGTATCCGATATCTTCCCCGTAGCAGCCGAGGTTTATTCCGGTGAGGACTATCTCGCGGTTTCCGGCGGCCGCCGCCTGCTCAGCCTGGCGGGTTATTTCCTCCGGGCGGCGGGAGCGCACGCGCCCTCTCGCAGTGGGGATTATGCAGTAGGTGCAGAATCTGTCGCAGCCGTCCTCTATTTTGATGAAAGCGCGGGTGCGGTCGAGGTCGGCGGCTGAGGACGCTTCGTCAAACTCGCGGGTGAGCGGCTGTACGCAGGACATTCGGCGGTGCTCCGCGATGAATTTCGACACCATCGCCGGTATTTCGGATTTGTTCGCGTTTCCGGTGATTATGTCGGCTGCGGAGACGTCGCGGATGGCTTCCTCCGGATATGCCTGCGGGTAGCAGCCGCAGAGCACGGTTATTCCGTCGGGGTTCAGCGTTTTGCAGTGGGAAACGGTCTGACGCGCCTTTTTTACGCCGACGCCGGTGACGGCGCAGGAATTGATTATATACACGTCGGCGTGGGAGTCTTCCTCCGCCGGGGAGTACCCTGCGGCAAGGAATGCGGCGTGTATCGCGGCGCTCTCGCAGGAGTTCACCTTACAGCCCAAGGTGATTATACTGAATGTCATGGGTACCTCTTTTCGCACGGTTTGCCGATAATATCGACTGGTGTGGTGCGGTTTCGTAATTTTAGCCAAAACCAAAACTTCATATAACAATATTATAGCTGATTATTCCGAAATTTGCAATAAGCTATTGACTATTTTTCAGTTTGAGGATATACTTATTTACAGAGGAAATAATATCCTCAGAAGAATGATTATCACCAAAGAAAGGCGGCGGTTTTTATGAAGAAAATGAAGATCAGTCTCGGTTCTATCGAGGCCGTAAAGGAGTTCGTGGCACTCACCAACAGCTACTCGTTTGACAGCGATCTCGTATCTGGAAGATATGCGGTCGACGCTAAGTCCATCATGGGTATTTTCAGTCTCGACCTTGCAAAGCCGCTGGAGTTTGTTGTTCACGATGACGGCGCCAAGGCTGACGAGCTGCTCGACGCAGTTCTCAAGTTCAGAGCGTAATTTTATTCTGGAAAGGAAGCATTATTATGACTACAGTAAAAATCAACATTAACACCATCAACGACGTCAAGGATTTCGTAACTATCGTTTCCCGCTGCGAGTATGACGTTGATATCGTATCCGGCAGATACGCCATCGACGCTAAGTCCATCATGGGTATCTTCAGCCTCGACCTCTCCAAGGAGCTGACCCTGAATATCCACAGCGATGACTGCGCAGATTTCCTCGACGCTATCAAGAAGTACATCGTTAAGTGATAATACTTGATGACTGCTTCGGCAATCTAACGCGTATGCGGTCTGGACGTTCTTCGTTCAGACCGTTTTTACATTTATGCCAGATTTGTGTGTTTTGCCGGATTTGATATGTGAAAATTGCATTTTTGGTAAAAAATCCGAAAATAATATTTACAATCGGGCGTAATAGTGGTATAATAAATGTGTATTTAAAGTCGCGCTGACGTCCTGCCGGCGCAGGAAAGGATACTACTATGGATATCAAAATCGAATTAACCAAAAACCCTAAGCCCAAGCCCGCTGACGAAACCAAGCTCGGCTTCGGCCATATCTTTACCGACCATATGTTCGTTATGGACTACGACGCTGGTCAGGGCTGGCATGACGCACGCATTGTGCCTTATGGTCCGATCGAGCTTATGCCTTCCGCGATGGTCCTTCACTATGGTCAGGAGATCTTTGAGGGCATGAAGGCTTACAGAACCCCTTCCGGCGACATTCTGTTCTTCCGCCCCGAGGAGAACTTCAAGAGAATGAACGTCTCCGCTGAGCGTCTCGTTATCCCGCAGATCAACGAGAAGGACGCTCTCGAGGCTCTTCACAAGCTCGTTGAGATCGATAAGGACTGGGTTCCGCATATCGAAGGCGCTTCCCTTTATATCCGTCCGTTCATTTTCGCGGCTGATCCGTTCCTCGGCGTACGCCCCGGTGAAAAGTACTATTTCATGATCATCATGAGCCCCTCCGGCGCTTACTACAGCACCGGTATCAATCCCGTAAATATCTATGTTGAGACCAACTATGTCCGCGCGGTAAGAGGCGGTATGGGCTTCACCAAGACCGGCGGCAACTACGCTGCTTCTCTTGCGGGTCAGGACGAGGCTCACAAGCAGAACTATTCTCAGGTACTCTGGCTCGACGGCGTTGAGCGTAAGTACATAGAGGAAGTCGGCGCTATGAACATCATGTTCGTTATCGACGGCGAGGTCGTTACTCCGTCCCTCCAGGGCAGCATTCTTTCCGGTATCACCAGAAAGTCCGCGCTTGAGCTTTGCAGGAAGTGGGGCATGAAGGTTTCCGAGCGCCGCATCACCATTCAGGAGGTTGCTGACGCTTACGACGCTGGCAAGCTCGACGAGGTATTCGGTACTGGTACTGCGGCTGTCGTTTCTCCTGTAGGCCACCTCAAGTGGGGCAACAAGGTAATGGAGATCGGCGGCGGTAAGATCGGCCCGATCACCCAGAAGCTCTATGACACCATGACAGGTATGCAGTTCGGTAAGATTCCAGACGATATGGGCTGGATCGAGAAGCTCTGATTCTGCTGACAGATCAAATATTTCCGCGCTGGTATTACTTTTGATATACCGGCGCGGTTTTGTATATGGTTATTTGGAGGTAATTTACTATGAAGAAAAAACTTGCTGTAATTATTATGGCGTTTATAATGATGATATCGGGCTGTTCGATGGCGCTGTCACAAGGCGAATATTACAACAGATTCTCCGAGAACTATAAGGCGTATAATAAGAACTTGCTGTCGCTGTCGGCGAAGTTAGGCGATGCGGAGTCGGATCCCGGCAGTGTCGACTGGGACAGCTTTGAGAGCGATCTGAAAGGCGCCCGGGACAGTCTTGACGCTATTGAGAAATTGTCTCCGCCGCCGATATACAGCGCCCAGCACCGCAATATCTGCGAGGATATACAGTCAGAAAGAGAATGGTGTGAGGCAGTTGCAAAGGTAGCGGAGGACAGGGAATTAACCGATGACATGCTTCAAGAAATCACAGACGCAGCTTATTCGTCACAGTTTCATACATCGGTATTCAATCTGATAATGCAGATGAAAAAAGATGGGGTTTCAACGAATTAAACGCCGAATATTGCAGACTACATTCCGGTAAATTAACTGCATGATTAGGGCGCGGCCGAGGATATCGGCTTGCGCCCTCTTTTTATGGGCTGTATGCGGGTCAATAAATACGACAGCTTTATTCAGTATAAGCTGTAAGAGTTTTTCTGAAAATCCTGTGAAAAAATTTTGCCGGGGTTGACAGGCAATTGATTATGGTGCTATAATTATCATGTTGCAAAAAAACGTAAAAGAGAGGTGAGCAGAGTTGAAAAATGGTGACAGTCACGGGCAAAGTACACGGTATGACGCCCGGAATTGCGGCTCTGCCCGCTTTTATGAATAAATAGGCGCATACTGTGCCCGGCTTCACTTTCACTCAGATGCAGCAAAATTTGATGAAAGGCAGGGTACTATTATGTCAATGAACGAAGCAGTTATCAGGGATCGCGCAGCGGAGATCGCAGAGCTTGTCAGGAGCGATCTCTCACCGAAGGCGGCTCAGGAGCGGCTCGCGGAATATCATGCAGGTGATATAGCAGCGGCGGCGGAGCTTCTCAGCGCGGGGGAGCGCACGAAGCTGTTCCGCACGCTGGACATGGACGAGCTTGCGGACGTTTTCGAGTATTTCGAGCCGGAGAATTCCGCGGAGTACCTCAAGGAAACGGATCTCGGGAAAACTGTTCTGCTGATCGGCAAAATGGAGACCGACGCGGCGGCGGACGTTCTTAGAGAATTCCCGAAAGAAAAGAGAAATCAGCTTTTCGAGCTTCTCGACGAGGAGCTCAGGAGAAAGCTGGAGCTTATCGTGTCGTTTGACGACGATGAGATCGGCAGCCGAATGACCACAAACTACATTTCGATAAGCTCCGGAATGACCGCGGCAGAGGCTACGCGGGCGCTGATGGATCAAGCTAAGGAAAACGACAACATCTCCATACTTTTTGTTACGGCAGAGAACGGATTTTTCTGCGGCGCGGTGGGGCTTAGGGAACTGCTTACCGCTGAGAAGCATTCGGAGATAAAGCCGCTGATACAGCAGAGCTTTCCGTATGTTTACAGCACTGAAAAGACGGAGGACTGCATAGAGCGGCTCAAGAGCTATTCTGAAAGTAGCATTCCCGTGCTGGACAGCGGGAATCACATTCTCGGAGTGATCACGCTGGAAAGCCTCCTGGAAGCTGTCGATGATGAAATGGGCGACGACTATGCAAAACTCGGCGGTTTGTCAGAGGAGGAGGATCTCCATGAGCCGCTTTTCGCAAGCCTTAAAAAGCGTATGCCGTGGCTGCTTATACTGCTTGTGCTGGGTATGGCGGTATCCGGAGTTGTCGGCGCATTTGAGAAGGTCGTGTCGCAGCTTACGATAATCATGGCGTTCCAGTCGCTTATACTCGATATGGCGGGCAATGTGGGAACTCAGTCGCTGGCGGTGACTATCCGCGTGCTGATGGACAAGGACCTCACAGCGGGCAAAAAGCTCAAGCTCGTTGCTAAGGAAATGCGCGTCGGACTTTCATGCGGGCTTATTCTCGGAGTGCTTTCGGTACTGTTCGTAGGGCTGTATATCATGCTGTTCAAGGGGTATCCGGTAGGGTTCTCGTTTGCGGTATCAGCTTGTATCGGTGCGGCTCTCATGCTGGCTATGCTTATTTCAAGCGGAGTCGGCACGCTAGTTCCGATGTTCTTTAAGAAGATCGGAGTTGATCCGGCTGTGGCTTCCGGTCCGCTGATCACCACCGTCAACGACCTCGTGGCTGTCGTTACCTATTATGGGCTGAGCTGGCTTCTGCTTTTGCAGGTGCTTCACCTAGGCGGATAAAATACTGAACGGGAGTGTACGCTCCCGTTTTTTGCGCCCTGATACTTGACTAATGAGCGGTTTTGCGTTATACTATATAAGTAACTATTTTACTGTCCCTGCAAGCCATGCAGGGCTGAAAGGAATCAAACATGAACAACACAGAAAAGACCCTCGACAAAATCGTTGCCCTCTGCAAGGGCAGAGGCTTCGTTTACCCCGGCAGTGAGATCTACGGCGGACTCGCTAACACATGGGACTACGGCCCCCTCGGCGTTGAGCTCAAGACCAACATCAAGAACGCGTGGCGCAAGAAGTTCATTCAGGAGAACAAGTACAATGTAGGACTGGACTCCGCTATCCTGATGAACCCGCAGACATGGGTGGCTTCCGGTCACGTAGGCGGATTCTCCGACCCGCTGATGGACTGCAAGGACTGCAAGACCCGTCACCGCGCAGATAAGCTCATTGAAGACAACGGCGGCGACGCAAACGGCTGGACCAACGAGCAGATGATGACTTACATCAGGGAGCACGGTATCAAGTGCCCGAACTGCGGTTCCACAAACTTTACCGATATCCGTCAGTTCAACCTGATGTTCAAGACCTTCCAGGGCGTTACCGAAGACAGCAAGAATGAGATTTACCTCCGCCCGGAGACTGCTCAGGGTATTTTCGTTAACTTTGCTAATATCCAGCGCACAAGCCGCAAAAAGGTTCCGTTCGGCGTTGCTCAGGTAGGTAAGTCCTTCCGTAACGAGATAACCCCCGGTCAGTTCATTTTCCGCGTGCGCGAGTTCGAGCAGATGGAGCTTGAGTTCTTCTGCAAGCCCGGCACCGACCTTGAGTGGTTCCAGTACTGGAGAAGCTACTGCAAGAACTTCCTGCTCTCCCTCGGTCTGAAGGAGGAGAATATCCGCCTGCGCGACCACAGCCCTGAGGAGCTTTGCTTCTACTCTAAGGCTACCACCGACTTCGAGTTTATGTTCCCGTTCGGCTGGGGCGAACTCTGGGGCGTTGCAGACCGCACCGACTACGATCTGACTCAGCACCAGAAGACCTCCGGCAAGAGCCTTGAATACTTCGACCCCGAGACCAACGAGAAGTACATTCCGTATGTTATCGAGCCTTCCCTCGGCGTTGAGAGACTGTTCCTTGCAGTTGTATGCGACGCTTACGATGAGGAGCAGCTCGAGGACGGCACCAGCCGTACAGTAATGCACCTTCATCCGGCTCTGGCTCCTGTTAAGGCTGCTGTGCTGCCGCTTTCCAAGAAGCTCAGCGAGAAGGCAGGAGAGCTTCACGACGAGCTTGCTAAGTACTTCAACGTTGATTTCGACGACGCTGGCGCTATCGGCAAGCGTTACCGCAGACAGGACGAGATCGGTACTCCGTTCTGCATTACCTACGATTTCGACACCGAGACAGACGGCTGTGTAACAGTACGTGAGCGTGATTCCATGCAGCAGGTTCGTATCCCGCTGACTGAAGTCAAGGCTTACATCGAGGAAAGAATTTTCTTCTGATATCCTGTTTCAATAATATTGCCCCTTCCATTCGGGAGGGGCAGTTTTTATAATAAAATACCCCTTCCGGCTGGAAAGGGTATTTTTGTCAAATATTCGGGCGTCCGTGCGCCTAGGAACTTAGCGTCCCATGATTTTTCTGCGGACGAACATCAGCAGGAATACAGCTCCGCCGGCGGCTGCGGCTATTCCGATGATCAGCATTACCGGGTGAGATTCTGTGTCTACGCACTTTATGTAGAGGTCGACTATATAGTTGTCAACTTCGTCCCTGGTGTATCCTGCGGAGATAAGATAATCCCTTATAAAGCCTTTGTCCTGGCTGTCCATCTTTGTTACCTTGCCTTTGAAGTGCACAGGGCTGATGTCCTCGCCGTTAGACCATGCGTCGTACTGGTCGTCGAGGGAGTTTATCAGCTCGTCAATCGGGGTGTAGATACCCATGAAGCAGTCGTCGCCTGCGTCTATCAGATAGAACTGGCCTATGGATTTGTTCTTGTCGTCGTTCACGATTTCCTCGTACGAGCCGTAGTTTACCGGGAGGTCGCCCTCGATCATCATGCCTTCCTTGAAATCGCTCCACTGCAATGTGCTGTAGTCGGCTCCCCTCTTGGCGTAATCAGCCATTTCTCCGCTGATCATCACGATGAACGCAATTCCTATTCCCAGAAGCACTATTCCCGTGTAGAGAAGCCTCCATGTTCCAAATCCAACTCTCATTTCATTACCTACCTTTTGTTCAGTTTGTTTTTCCGGCGGTTATGCCGCCAAAGTTAATTATACCATAATTATCGCTTTGTGTCAATATTTATCCGGAATTATCAACAGATATCTATATATGTTAAATTGTAATATAACAAATGTTAAAGTTTTTTGTTAATCGTTACTCTTAGCGGAATCTTAACAGTATATCGGTTGACATTTGCGAATGGTTATGGTATACTTTTAGTATACACAGAGCAAAAATATCCCAGTAATAAAAAGGAGAAGGAACGTATGTGGACGATCACGGAAAAGCAGTACACCAACGAGGACGGCGAAAGTTATACGGGCTACGGTGTGGAATTCGGCAAATGTCTTGTTGAGGACATCACCCCAAGCAGAACAGCTATTCAGCAGTTCGCTGACGCGCTTAACAGGTTTGACGCATCGCCTGTCCATATTTATGAGATAATTGAGAACTATCTCGCTGAGCTCTGCTGATTTTGACGCTCCAGACTGCGCGGACTTCCCCCGTCCGTGCATAAGAAAACCGCCCGGTTTCCCCGCCGGGCGGTTTTTTTATCTTACATAATACGGGTTCGGCTTGCACAGAATGATTATCAGGTCTATCAGGGTGCCTAACCCCAGAAGTCCGAACGTCAGCAGCCAGATAATTCCAGTGCCTATCTTGCCTTCGTAAAAACGGTGGATTCCGAATTCGCCGAGGAACAGGCACAGGAAAAATGCTATCCACTTATTTTTCGGCTTTCCCATCGGAATCATCGCGGCTGTGTTCAAGTTATTATTCGTATTGTTGTTGCTGTTGTTAATGATTATAGGCTGTGCCGCTGACGGCGCAGTGCGCAGCTCCTCGACCTGCCTGCCGCAGTGGGTGCATATTACCGCGTCAGCAGGAATGACTTGTCCGCAGTGCTTGCAGAATTTTGTCGATCCATTCACAGGCTGTACTGGCTGCTGATATCCTCCCTGGGGTACAGCGTCCTGACGATAGGGCTGATATGCATTGTTCTGGGACTGACCCTGCCAGTTTACCTGCTGCGGGATATTATTCGGAACTCCCTGGGGGTATGTCTGCGCTGGCTGAACTGGCTGAGCATACTGCTGATAGGGCTGCGCCTGCTGCGGAGCCTGTTGGTACTGTACCGGCTGCTGTGCGTATATTTCTCCAGTGGCGGGATCTCTCCATCCCTGGTTGCCGCCCTGAACAGTCTGACTTGCCTGACCAGTGGGCTTAGTAAGGCTTACTCTCGAATTTTCGTCCATATATACCTCCACAAACCAGCTCCCGGGTTTCAGGGAGCACGATAATTTCCATACTACAAGTTTATTTTACCACACAACGTGTGATTTGTTAATATGATTTCACTACATTTTCACACTCTGCGGGAATTTTGGGTATTATCGCCAAAACTCTGGTCGGTTTTTCTTACAATACACCGAAAAACAGCGCTCCCGCTGTCCGGCGGGAGCGCATATATCTAAGCACTGATGTGATTTATTCCGCTGCGTAGAACGTATAAACCATCTTTATCATATCCCCGTAGGTGAAGTCTGCCTTTGCGTTGAGCTTGTTTCCGCTTACAGCGCCCATTGCGTATGCTATAGCGTAATAGCCAACATTCTTATCAGTGTCCTTAACGTCGCTGAACGGAGACTTGTAGATGCCCTTCAGCTCCGGAATGGCGTCTCCTGCTACAGACTTTGTGAAGATCACCAGTGCGTCGCCGCGGGTCAGCTTCTTGCTTTCTTCGTCGGTATTTACGCCCATGAGCTGCTCGAATACTGCGGAATCGGCGGTGTCGTTCTCGCTGAACTTTTCAGTGGAGATGAGGTATCCGTGATCGTCCAGTGCCTTCGCCATCTTCAGTATCTTCTTGTCCTTTATGCCGGAGAGGTCGTTCGCAGCATCGGAGGAATACTGCCAGTCGTACACCGGCTCGCCGGTAGTCGCGTCAACGTAAACGTCGGAATCGGTGCCGTATACGAGCACGGTCTTGGTTTTCTTATCGGTAAATCTTGCGAGATAGTAGAGGTTCAGGTCGTTGTTTTCCCAGAACTTCTGCATTACCATGTCGGTGCTGAGCATTCTGGAGGAATCGGGAAGCTTAACGTCAGTATAGCTGTAGCTGTAGTTAGTCAGCTTCATATCTGCATTAAAGCCTACGCTGATAGAATCTCCGCTGACCAGTATGTCGCTGGAGTATCTGTCCCAGGAATGGCTGCTTCCGTTATAGAATGTTTTGTTGTTCTGGTCTGTCCAAGAGTAATCAGTGGAAGGATTGCCCTTGTATTCCACAAAGCGGTCGCCGGCGTAGGTCTTTGCGATCTCCTCGGCGAGTTTGTCAGCCTTATCGAGGTCATATGAGCTGGATCTGCTGTCACGGGTATCCCAGAAATAATAGCTCATTATCTGACCGCTTTCCGCGTCAACGGTGATATTGACCTCCTGCCAGTTCTGGGCTGATTCTACTGCCGGAACGCTTACAGAACCGTCCTCCTCGACTATCTCCTCGTAAACGTAGTCGTTCTCGTCGGGAACGTAGCTGGAGAAGTTCGCGGTGTAGTAATACTTGTCCTTACCGGTAAAGCTTACCTTGTAAAGGTCAGATGAAACAAGCTCCATATCAGTGGAATAGGTCAGCCACTTATCCGCCTGCATGAGCTTTATTACAGCTTCGCTGCTTGCGTAGGGGAGCTTCTTATCAAGCTCTGCCTGCTCCTGCTCGGTGAACTGATAGCCGCCTTCGCCGCTGCCCTTTCCGGTGTCCATGTCGGCGACTGCATCTTCGGTTTCGTTGCTGCCGTCATAGTAGCCGTCGGCGCTGAAATCACTCTTTTTGCCGGTGAACGCGTTTATCTCGCCGTACTGGCCCTGGCGGTATACCAGTCTTGCGGTCACTTTTTTGGTCTGCCAGTCGTAATCAAACTCATACTGCGGGGTGAGCTGTATCATCTCAGCGTACTTCTGCTTTGCCTTGTCAAGTGAGATAGCGGATTTGCTGTCCCTGAAAGACGCATTGACATGCCAGCTCATGTGGAAGCCTATGATATCGCCGGTGTCCTTGTCTAGCACTATGGAGCCGCGGTCGTTGCTGACCGGTACGCCGTTCTTGGTTCTTACGAAAGAGAACTGCGCTTTGCTGCCGTACATGGTGATGTTAAGGCTGTCACGGTCGATGGAGATAACGTCGGCAACCGTCGGATTCAGCTTCTTGACCGCTGCCTGAGCCTTCTTGTAGAGCGCGTCGCCGGTGAGCTTTGCAAAGTGGCTGTCGGCATTCTTGGACGAATACATGGAGCTGTCGAAATAGGACAGTATCAGGCTTCCGCATACGGTTACTGATACTTCCCTGTATTCGTCTGCGTCGGCAGGGGTGCTCCATGTGAGGTTGTAGGTGGTGGTCTTGTAATTTTCAGAAGTGTTGTAGCTGAATTCGGTCAGCTCCTCCGGAATGTCAAGGCGGGTCTTTGCGATCGTTATTGCGGAAGCGAGGGCTTCGCTGTTCTGTCCGTCTGCGAGTGCGCAGATACTGGTCGATGTGAGCGCGGTAACTGCCGCCATGCTCATTGCAAGTATTCTTCTTTTCATGGTGAAACCTCCCTTGGGTGTTTGATTAATACTCCGGACTGTCTGTATCCGGCGCGTTTTTGCTTTGGATCTCCCGGGCGTTCGGCCCGTTCTGTCTATAAAACAAAGTTCCCCATAAAAAGGTTGCAAGTTTTTTTATATTTTGGTTTTTGCCAGGAATGCTTTAGCCCGGTTTACAAGCAGCCGGTCGTTGTCGTAGTTCAGCACCGCCCCTGCCTGACCTATCTCGACCCAGCGCACATCGGCTATTTCTTCTTCCTGGCGTTCGCATTCGAACGTTACCGCCCGGGCAAGGAAGTACACTACTTCCTTGGTTATGTCCCGGCGTGGGTTGAATACCACTACCTGGCGGAACGACGGGTCGTCTATTGATACGTCGATGTTCGTTTCTTCTTTTATCTCGCGGATTGCTGTCTGCATTTCGTTCTCGCCGGGCTCCATGTGACCCTTCGGGAACGACCAGCAGCCGGATCTTACATGCTTTATCAGCAGGATCTCTGTGTTCCCGTGGCGCTTTCTGTATACTATTGCACCGCAGGATTTCTCGTGATTCATGCTCCGTTTGTCCTTTCCTCTTATACTATATATAATATAACGATATCTCTTGTCCCGGATTCTCCGGGCGCTTTTACTATTTCTATACTATTATAACACATATCCGGACGTTTGTCACCATATATTTTTGCAAACCCGCATTCTTATGCAGATAGAGTTTACGACGTGAAAAACCACGTAGGTTTCATTGTTTCAAATCAACAAACTTATAAAGCGCAACATTGTTGATTTTTGTTAAGAATGACAACAAACTCACAGGTTTGATTTTTAGTGATTTTTACAAAAAGAAAACGTTAAAAATACAGATTTTTACAGAAACTCAGCTTTTAATCGAATGATTACAAATTGGTTACAAATGAGATTTGTGAAACTTCAACAAAATTATGAACTTCCGTTCGTTTGACATTGACAAGGAAAAGGGCTATAATACAAACCATCGAAGCGAAAAGCTCCGTGCGGCCTTTTGTGCTGCTTTCAAAAAAGAGAACGATCAGAAGCCGACTTCCGCCTTAGCGGAGGGTAGATAGATAACAGGCTTCGAAATGCAAAGCTCTGTTGGGGACAGTGCGTTTTGCTTCAGCTTAGGGCTTTCCCCAAAGCCTGACGCTGTACGGAAGTTACACCCGCATTCCGGCACCTGCCGGATACGGGGAGATTGCCGGGAGGGCATGAGTAACTACTCAGGAGGCAAATATGAAACCACAGATGATAAACGCCAAGATGAACAAGCTGGATCTCAGAAGCAGGCTCGTCAAGGCGGCTATGTTCGCAGCCACGATATTTATGGTGGCAGTTATGACAGGTTCGATCTACTTCAAGGATCGGGTCTACATTACGGATAACGGCGTTACAAGAGAACTCATGACGTCTGAATCCGATGTTTACGCTATACTGAAGCTCGGCAACTACCAGCTCAGCAGCAATGACAAGGTATCCTACGAGGAAGTCAGCAGCAACACCGCCTACATCACCATTTATCGTGCGTTCGACGTGAACGTCACCGCTGACGGCGAAACAAAGGCAGTTCCGATGATTGAAGGAACCGTTGCAGACGTCCTTGAGAAGGCAGGAATCACTCTCGGCGAATACGACGAGCTTTCCTGCGAACTCACCGACCGTGCTTACAAGGACATGGACATCACCGTGACCCGCGTTGAGTACGTCACCCGCGAAAGCACCTCTGATATCGCTTACGACACGGAATACACCGACAACTGCAACCTCGCCATAGGCACAGAGAATGTTGTCACCGCCGGAGTTAATGGCAAGTGCGTATACACCGTCAAGGAAAAGTACGTAGACGGCAAGCTGACAAGCCAGGAGCTTATCAGCGAAAAGACCACCGCAGAGCCTGTTACCCAGGTCGTCGAGCGCGGCACGGCTTCCGCTGTTCCGTATTCCAAGACTTCCGACCCCGAGGCTGTGAAGCTGGTAAACGGCATTCCGGAGAACTACACACGCGTTCTTTCGGGTAAGTCCACCGCGTACACCGCGGGCTACGGAGCGCGCACTGCAAGCGGCAGAGCCGCCGAGATAGGCACCTGCGCCGTAAATCCGAACGTTATCCCTTACGGGAGCAAGCTTTACATCGTATCCCACGACGGCAGAAAGGTATACGGCTACGCCGTTGCCGCTGATACCGGTCTTGGTCTGATGGACGGCACCGTGCTGGTCGACCTTTATTTCGGCAGCATGGCGGATCATTATTACGATAGCTGCGCATGGGGCGCTGTTCAGGTTGATATTTACGTTCTCGAGGAAGGGAACGGCTGATAAAAAGGCTGCGGATCCGCAGCCTTTTTAAATTATAGACATTATAAGCCCGGGAGGCTCGCTGCTTCCCGGGCTGTGTTTTATTTGTAGAGGCTGCCGTAAGCTGCGCAGGCTCTGTAATCGGCGCCTTCAAGGTCGGTGGTGCCGAATGCGCTCCATGCGTGCGGGCGGAACAGGCGGTCGTCAGAGAGGTTATGCAGGGATACCGGTATCCTCAGCATGCTTGCCAGGGTGACGAGATCCTCGCCGATGTGGCCGTATACGAAGCAGCCGTGATTTGCTCCCCAGTTTGCCATGACGTTGTAAACGTCGGAAACGGCTACCTTATCGGGAACCGTGATGGGGGCGAACCATGTGGAAGGCCATGTCGGGTCCGTTCTGCCGAGGAGGGTCTTGTTTACGTCCTCGGGGAGCTCCACTGTGTAGCCTTCGATTATCTGTATTGTCGGACCTAGGTGCTTTACGTAATTCACGCGGGCGAAGGTGCAGGGCATAACTCCCTGTGTGGAGTAGCTGGAGGAGAATCCGCCGCCGCGGAAGTATCCGAGGTTTGCGCAGGGCCAGGTCGTTGCATTCAGGCATGCGTCGATGTCCTTTTCGGTCATGTCCCACCAGGGCTTCATTACGCTCTCGCCGTTCTCGTCCTTTACTGCGCCGGTTCCGTCCAGTGCTGCCGCGCCGGAGTTTATCAGGTGGATAAATCCGTTTGCCGCTTTGCCGTTTGGAGTCCAGCCGGTCACGCGCTTCACGGAATCAGGAGACCAGTATGTGCGCACGTCTGCGAATACCGCTGCGCGTCCGGTCAGCAGGTGCAGGAACATCAGGGTAGTTCCGTTGAGCGTGTCGTTTTCCGTTGCGAAGGGGATAGGCTCGCGTGCGCCGTTCCAGTCGAAGGTGGTGTTAAGTATAGCTTCTGTGAAATCAGCATTGGGCATGAAGTCCGTCCACATTCTCTGACCCTGGAATCCGCCCAGTACGGCGTTCCTGCCCTTGGATTCCTCAAGCCAGCCCATTTCTGCGAGCTTCGGGTTGCCCTTGAGGATATCGCGGATTATGCAGGTCATCTTCGCGATGAACTCCCAGTTCTCCTCCTTTTCCTTTGCGGAGAGTACCGGGCGCATGTAGGTCATGCCCGGGGTGGGGTTGATGTCTACGCCCTCGGGGCATTTCTCCTTTATCCAGGCGAGCGCCTTCTTGTACTCGGCTTCATCGTATATCCCCAGCTTTTCGCGGCGGATTATCTCGGTCATGTCGACCCACTCGGGGTGTATTCCGAGGTAGTCGCGGAAGAATTCCTCGTTGCAGTAGGCTCCGGCAATACCCATAGCCTGTGAGCCGATATTTACGTAGCTCTTGTTCTTCATGTCGCCGACAGCCGCTGCACAGCGTGCAAACCGCAGTATCTTTTCTTCAACGTCGGAGGGTATAACAGTATCATCGGCGTCCTTTACGTCGTGCCCGTAGATGGAGAAGCAGGGCATGCCGATCTGCGCGTATGCGGAGTTCGCCGCTGCGAGGAACACCGCGCCGGGGCGCTCGGTTCCGTTGAAGCCCCACACTGCCTTGATGGTGTTTGGATTCTCGTCGATTACCTGGGTGACGTAGCACCAGCAGGGTGTTACCGTGAGGGTCGCCACGATGTTTTCAGTGGCGAATTTGTCGGCGCAGGCTGCGCTTTCTGCAATTCCGCCGATGGTGGTGTCCGCGATGACGCACTCCATGGGTTCGCCGCTTGCGTGGCGTACTTTACTGCTGATGAGCTCCGCCGCCGCCTTTGCCATGTTCATGGTCTGGACTTCAAGGCTTTCGCGTATTCCGAACTGTCTTCCGTCAATGACGGGTCTGATTCCGATTTTTGATAACATTGGTACTGTTCCTTTCTGATTTCTCCGGTAAACGGCCATGCGTTTACATTGCTTCATGTACAATTATACCAAAAATTCTTCCTGAAATCAAGGAGTTTTTCGGAAAATATATAAAAACATGCGCCAAAAAGTCTGATTGGTTGAAGACTTTATATATGACTAGTGGGGGAAAACTCTTACTTTCCCCCACACCCATTTAATTGTTTTGGTTTCGCGCCTACGCGCATAGTTGCCGTGCTTCGCACGGAGGTTTCGCCGTCTGCAACGGCGACAGGAGGCTCCGTTCTTGACTCCCGATAAACTGGAACCATGGTCGCTGAATTATGGTTTCTCGACGGTCTTAAGCTGACCTGAACGATGCCGCTTGTATTGTCAATCCTCGCCTAGTTTCAGCGCCTTGTTGATGTTTATTTTGCGTATTATGCCGCCAAGGACTGCAAAGCCGCCTATCAGCATTATCGCTATTATCACGTACATCTTTATATAGTCGCCGGGATCTCCCTGCACGTGGAACGGAGGTACCTGGTCGGCTGCGTCGTACATCGTGCGGAACATCGGTACAAACATGTCGCTTGCAATGCCGCCTATTACAAATCCCATCGCAATCGACACCAGGCTCACAAGAAGCTGCTCCCAGCCCAGCGTTGAGATGACTTCGCGGAACGTAACGCCCATCGCACGCAATACGCCGAACTGCAATGTTCTGGAGCGTATGGAGATTATCCAGTATATCAGGAAGCCTATGACCGTCATCAGCATTATTACGACAAAGCCGAGGGTCAGCGCGCCGTTCATTCCCTGGAGCGCCGGGTCGGTCTTTTCTTCAATGAGCATCTGGCTGCTGTCCTGGATACGCTGTATCTTCAGGTTCTTTGCCGATATGTCGGCGTAGAGCTGCTCGCTTGTCGCGCCGTCCTGGAGTTTCAGCCATATCTGGTAGGGCTGAAGCTCGGTCAGCTTACGGATATAGTTGTAATTGCATATCAGGAAGTCCTTGGCCGCGGTTTCGCTGGTGCTCGAGTTTACTTCCACCTGCTCGGTGGGGTCAAGCCCCGGCCAGTAATCTACGAATGCAAGCACTGTCAGGTCTATTGAGTCGTTTCCGCTCAGTTTTACCGATATCGTGTCGCCGAGCTGCACGCCCTTTTCCTCCCAGCCCCTGGACGCAAGCACGCCCGCCTTGTAGTCCACAAGGGCGGAGCAGTAGTTCCACCAGTGAACAGGAAGCAGGTCGCTTCTGAACCATGCGGTCTGTGAAAATTTGCCCGGTTCTATCGCCATAAGAGTGGGGTCTACGTCGGAGCGCTGACCGTTGTATGTCGCGCGAACGTCGGTGCGGAGCACTCTTGTGGCGGTCTCAACGCCGGAGAGATTCTGGAAGTCATCCATGTCTATTTCAACATAGCTGGTCTCGTCCTCGACGTTTTCAAGCCGCCAGTAGGCGTCTATCACTACGTCGGCTCCGTTGGAGTAGTAGATGCGGTCGGATTTGCTGTTGTTTATCGCCCGGGCTGTATTCGCTGAGAATATTCCAAGCGCGAAGGTCACGGACAGGAACAGCATGAGGAAGCGCTCCCTGCCGCCCTGTGAGCGTGCTACGGAGGTTATCGCGATGTACTGCGGGACTGTCCAGAAACGTTTTCCTATATAATAGACAAGCCGGAGAACGTAGGGGTAAACTCTTATAAAGAGAAGCCCCGCGCCCATGATGAACATTGTCGAGAAAACAAAATACAGCGGGTTTATCGTGCCGTCGGAGACATAGGTGCCGTCTGCGAAAAGGCGCTTTATGCTCCGCGCCGTGAAGAAGTACCACACCAGTGAGCCGCCGAGCAGTATCACGTCGATACAGAGCTTTTCCCACAGGGACATTTTTACTACCCGCGCCTTGCTCTGCTTGTACTTTACTATAGAGAGCTTGGAGGCGGGGATTATCGGGAGCATGGTGGTGATGAAGAATATCACCACGGCAAGCAGCGCATAGATGAACGCGTCAAGGCTGAGCTTCACGGAAAGCCCGGTGCGGTTCACGAATTCCAGGAATCCGTTTGATACGCCCAGGAAGCTGCACAGGAGCATTCCTATGAACGGAGCGGCGATGAACGTCACAAGTCCGAGCACGCCTGCTTCCATCGCGTATATTGCGAATATCTGCCCGGAGGAGGCTCCGCGGCTCTTGAATACCGCTATTTCGTTCTTCTCCTGCTCAACGTTTAGCTGGGATACCATGAACAGGTAGAATGCAAGCATTACTATCGTCGGTATCTGGAGTATCCAGAGCATGGATTTCAGGTTTGCGGCGCGCACCGCGTATTCCGACAGGATATCGTTTATTCCCATTGAAAAGCGGAGGTCGTTCATGGGGTATATGGTGAAATCCTCGTCTATGGTCTTGGTTATGGAACTGAGGTCGTTCAGGTCCATCTTCTGATAATCGAAGGAGTATCGGATATCCGCAGAGCCCAGCGTTGTTACGCCGGTGTCGAGGTAATCGCCTAGGAAAGTGCCGTAGTCGATGAGAAATGCGTTGAGATACGGCTCCATCGTTTCTGACCAGTAGCTGTCGTTTTCGCTCGACTGCCGGAATACTCCGGATACCGTTACGTACAGCGGCTCGGCTGAGGTGTAGAAACTGTTCTGTATCTCGTATGTTCCGCCGCAGGATATTCCCAGGGTCTTGAGGCACTCCTCGTTGCATATGACCTGGAATGTTCCGTCGGGCTGCTGACCAGGAGCGTACATTCCGCCCTCTATGAAGGTTACGTGATCCTCAAGCCCGGTCATTCCTATGACCTTGACGCGGGCGGTCTTGCCTGTGGTGAGGTACATGTAATCATCATAGATGATGGTCTTTTTATTTGCCTGGGGCATGTCTATCCTGGAAGTGCGGTCGTCTACAAGTTCCGTCATTTCCTGGATCGCAGAGCGGCGCTGGGCGTTATCCGCCTTTATCGGCACCGATTTCGTTACGACATATTCGCCGGGATACTCGCCGGTCTCCTGCTGGTACGCCTGCATGTCCTTTATAAGTATGCGCTGGAGAGATGAGTCCATGTAAATGGGCACGGTGCTCATCATTCCTGCCGCAAGCAGAAATCCGATGAACAGGCACAGCACCATCCAGCGGGTGCTTCGCATTTTTCTGAATAATAGTGTTAACACAGCGTACCTCCGTCAGCGTACTACAACTCGGTCGCCTGCGTTCAGCCCGGTGAGTATCTCGGCTTCGGTGGCGTTGGTTATTCCTACAGTTACGTCGACTTCTTTCTTGGTGTCGTTTTCGTCGAGTATGGTTACATAGGTGCGGTCGCCGTCGGTTTTTACCAGGGTTTTGGATATTACTACAGCGTTTTCATGACGCGCGAACACTGCGGTTATATCCGCGGTCTGTCCTACGGTCAGGAATGAGGGCGTTCCATCTGTGAATTCACAGTATATCGACGAAGTATCCTTCATCACGGCGGGGAAGTCGTCGTAAAGTCCTTCCTTTACACCGGTGGGAGTTTTGGAAACGCAGCCGGAGTAATCTTCGCCGTCTACCGTTATGGTGACCTCTTCGCCCAGCGGGAAGCTTTTCATATTGGAAGAACTATACTGTATACAGAGCTGCGAAGGGTCAACTATCTTTATTATAGTCTTATATGCGGTCACTGTCGTTCCGGGGTCCATATCCTGCACGAAGCAGACTTCACCGGTCATTCCCGCATATATGCGGGAGTTGTTGAGCTGGCGCTCGTACTCGGTCAGGGTGTTCTGCTCCATTTCGAGGGTCAGTCGTGCGTCTGCCGTTCCGGACGAGTTGTAGGCAATCTGAGCCTTCTGGACGATCAGCAGCTGCTGCTTATACAAATAGTCAAGGTCGCCTACGTCAAGCTCGGCAAGAAGGTCACCCTCTTCAACATGCTGCCCGGCGGTTACATAGATCGTCTTCAGGGTTCCGCCGCTTTCAGGGAAGCTGGCGTTATACTGAGATTTGCAGAATACGTAGCCGGTCGCAACGGTCTTGTCCTCTATTGTTTTTTGCTTGGCTGTGTAGGTGGAGTAGGCTATGTCCTCGATCGCAACGGTCGGCGGTTCGAGGAGTTCTTCCTCGGCAGGGAAAAAAAAGCAGCCGGTCATACCGGTCATTGAAATAATAAGCGCTGCGGACATTATAATCTTATGTTTCATGATAATACCTCAATATATAAAGAAATACAATATTACTATAACATAAAGCGGGTAAAAAGGCTATAGGTTTACGAGAATTTGTGTAAAAATATATAAAAAAGAATTAGTTGTTTGTGAAAAAGCGCGAGTAAAGTAAGTAAAAGAGTGTAAAAAAGGGCGTGCAACAGTGCATATTGCTGTGTATTGTTGAAAAAGAGTTAAATATATAGGACATAAGTAACGAATGAAAAAAACTTTTCAAAAAAGTGTTGACTTTTGCCGGTGAAGGTGATATAATAGACAAGCACTCGAGATGAGGGCACAGCGAAAGCGAAAAGGTCACAAAAAACTTTGAAAAAAGTTTTGAAAACCTCTTGACAAACGAGAGACAATGTGATATAATATAAAAGCTTTCGAAAAGGAAGTCGCTTCTTTCGAAAGAACCAAGATGGTTTGAAAAAAACTTTGAAAAAGTTTAAAAAACCTCTTGACAAGCTCGAAAAGATGTGATATAATAACAAAGTCGTCTGAGAGATCAGAAAGACAGAGTTAAGAAAAGCTCCTTGAAAATTGAACAATACAGAACGAATTAACATTACCTTGTCGATTCCTTGAC
>JABLTM010015546.1_pt1 | contig 50012 bp, 45 predicted proteins | sample 7160121 | NCBI WGS metagenome assembly JABLTM01 (sample SAMN14651224, study PRJNA627086) | human gut metagenome | isolation source: feces | host: Homo sapiens
CCTCCATGTTATAATGAATATAAGGTTCGCCAACCAAATCATTACAACAAGGAGGAGTCCAAATGGACAATAATAGTTTATCACACACAAAATGGACATGCAAATATCATATAGTTTTTGCACCTAAGTTTAGAAGAAAGATTATATACAAGCAAATAAGAGCAGATATAGGTCATATATTAAGCGAATTGTGCAAAAGAAAGGGTGTTGAAATAATAGCAGCGGAGTGTATGCCAGATCATGTTCATATGTTTGTGAGTATACCACCAAAATACAGTGTGTCAGAAATAATGGGATATTTGAAAGGAAAAAGTTCTTTGATGATATTTGATAGACATGCAAATTTGAAGTACAAGTATGGAAACAGACATTTCTGGTGCAGGGGGTATTATGTCGATACAGTAGGCAAAAATGCAAAGAAAATTGAAGAATATGTAAGGAATCAGATGCAACAAGATCTGGAATATGATCAGATGTCACTGAAAGAGTACATAGACCCGTTTACGGGTGAGCCAGTAAACAAGGCATAAGCTAAAGCCCTTTAGGGCTTGCCTGTGGTAACTATGCGCATGGCGAATCTTCAATGGCTCTTTAGAGCCGGCTAGTACCACAGGCTTATAGCCGCAGAGGAAACCACCAGCTGAGCTGGTGGTCATGATTCGAGCCCTGCCGTGGCTCGAAGTTCGAGGTCTCGGCTGCCGTCTCGGTCGACTATACTGTTAGAAGTATTTCGACACCATTTTCTTCAATTGCTTTTAAGTATTCTTCTAATGCATCGTCATCGGTAATAAGAATATCTAAAGTGTTAATAGGACAAATACTTATAATAGAATCTGTGCCAATTTTACTGGTAGGGTAAAGTCCATAAACTTTTTTTGCAGACGCAAGAAGAGTGTTATACAGACATAAATTTCTGGTTCACTGGATGGATAATCCGAAGTCAGCACCACTTGTTTATGTGTAAAAAAACAGATGTCAATTCTCTTGAATTACGGAAACTAAAAAATCCGCCATCCGTTTATTTAACACAAACACAAGCGGTAGCCCTTGCATTTTTTTTCATATTTTGATAAACTGTAAAATTGAGAATAGAACTAACTATATTATTGTGTTTTAGACGCAGAAATGAGGCAGATATGGAATTAATTAGTATACGCGATTTGTATCGCAACCAGGAAAAGTATGTAGAACAGACGGTTACGGTCGGAGGATGGTTAAGAAGCGTCAGAGATTCCAAAACATTTGGATTCTTAGTGGTTCATGATGGAACATTTTTCGAGCCGCTTCAGGTGGTATATTCAGATAAACTTGATAATTTTTCAGCAATTTCCAAATTGAATGTAGGAGCAGCCGTGATTGTTACGGGAAAAGTAGTAGCAACACCGGGAACGAAACAGCCATTTGAGATTCAGGCAGATGAGGTTGTTGTAGAAGGTGAGTCTGCACCGGATTATCCATTGCAGAAAAAGAGACACTCCTTTGAGTATCTTCGTACGATTTCCCATCTTCGTCCGAGAACAAATACATTTCAGGCAGTGTTCCGTGTGCGTTCTTTGATTGCGTATGCGATTCATAAATTCTTCCAGGAGAGAGAATTTGTTTATGTACACACCCCATTGATTACCGGAAGTGACTGTGAAGGTGCCGGTGAAATGTTCCGTGTGACGACATTGGATATGGAAAACCTTCCGATGACAGAAGAAGGAAAAGTAGATTACACAAAGGATTTCTTCCGCAAAGAAACTAACCTTACCGTAAGTGGTCAGTTAAATGGTGAAACGTATGCGATGGCGTTTAAAAACATTTATACATTTGGACCGACATTCCGTGCGGAAAATTCAAATACGACACGCCATGCGGCAGAATTTTGGATGATTGAGCCGGAAATTGCATTTGCGGATTTGAAGGATGACATGATGTTAGCTGAGAGCATGTTGAAATATGTTATCCGCTATGTGCTTGAAAATGCACCGGAAGAGATGAAATTCTTCAACCAGTTTGTGGACAAGGGACTGATTGAGCGTCTGCGGGGAGTTGTGGATGCAGACTTTGCACATGTTACTTATACTGAAGCTATCAAACTCTTAGAAGAGCACAATGATAAATTTGAATATAAAGTAAGCTGGGGATGCGATTTGCAGACCGAGCATGAGAGATACCTTACGGAAGAAATTTTCAAACGACCTGTTTTCGTAACGGATTATCCAAAAGAAATCAAGGCATTTTATATGAAGATGAACGACGATAATAAAACAGTTGCCGCTATGGACTGTCTGGTTCCGGGAATCGGGGAGATTATCGGAGGAAGCCAGCGTGAAGATGATTATGATAAGCTGGTTGAGAGAATGAACGAATGTGGACTGGATAAAAAAGATTATGAATTTTATCTGGATTTGCGTAAATATGGTACGGCACGTCATGCCGGATTTGGACTCGGATTTGAGCGTTGCGTGATGTATTTGACAGGCATGCAGAATATCCGCGACGTTATTCCGTTCCCACGTACCGTAAATAACTGTGAATTATAAAGCATACATGAGGAGGTTAGCAACATGAATTTAATTATTCCACAAGGCTATCAGTCCGCACTGGATATCCGTGAGACTGAGGTGGCAATCAAAAAAGTAAAGGATTTCTTTGAAAAGGCTTTGGCTGTCAATTTGAATCTGACACGAGTTTCAGCACCACTTTTTGTAGATCCGGATTCCGGATTGAATGACAACTTAAATGGTGTAGAGCGCCCGGTTTCTTTTGATATTTTGGAGCAGAACGGAAGGGTAGCAGAAATCGTACATTCGTTAGCCAAGTGGAAACGTCATGCGCTGGGCCGCTATGGTTTTGCTCATGGAGAGGGGCTTTATACGGATATGAATGCGATTCGCCGTGATGAAGAAACCGATAATGTACATTCTTTGTTTGTCGACCAGTGGGACTGGGAGCGCATTATCGACAAAGAAGAACGTAATGTAGATACTTTGAAAGCTATTGTAAATAAAGTATATCAGGCATTGATGGAAACAGAAGATTATATGGCAATGCAGTATGACTACATTAAGAAATCCCTGCCTGAGCAGATTACCTTTGTGACAACACAGGAACTTGAGGACCGATATCCGGACAAGACGCCAAAAGAGCGTGAGTACGAGGCAGTAAAAGAATATGGTGCTGTTTTCCTGATGCAGATTGGAGATAAGTTAGCTTCCGGAGAGCCGCATGATGGACGTGCACCGGATTATGACGACTGGTCATTAAATGGTGATATTATCGTTTATTACCCGGTTCTTGATATGGCATTTGAAATTTCTTCCATGGGAATCCGTGTGGATGAAAAGGCATTGAAGGAGCAGCTTGAAAAAGCAGGATGCCCGGAGCGCGAAAACCTTCCGTTCCAGAAAGAAATTTTGGAAAAGAAACTTCCGTATACCATCGGTGGTGGAATCGGACAGTCAAGAATTTGTATGTTTTTCCTGAAAAAAGCACATATTGGAGAAGTACAAGCATCGATTTGGCCGGATGATGTGTGGGAAGAAGCATCGAAGAAAGGACTTAATATTTTATAATGGATAATTTTACCTTTTATGCGCCGACTTATTTTGATTTTGGTAAAGGCGCCGAAAAGCATGTTACTGATTTAATAAAAAAATTTGGCGGACATAAAGTGCTGCTTCACTATGGAGGAGGCTCCATCAAAAAGAGCGGACTTTATGATACCGTGATTTCTGTATTAAAGGAAAGCGGTTTGGAATTTTGTGAACTTGGTGGTGTAAAACCAAATCCAAGAAGCGGACTCGTATACGAGGGAATTGAATTGTGCAAGAAAGAAAAGGTTGACTTTATTCTTGCCGTCGGCGGTGGAAGTACGATTGATTCGTCTAAGGCAATTGCTGCCGGTACTTTGTATGATGGAGATTTCATGGATTTTTATCAGGGCAAGGCATCCGTTGAGAAAGCGCTTCCAATCGGAACGATATTAACGATTGCGGCAGCCGGCAGTGAGGGTTCTCCAAATACGGTAATCACCGATGAAAAAACAATGGTGAAAAAGGGAACAAAAAGTGATTTGCTTCGTCCGAAGTTCTCTATTTTGAACCCGGAACTTACCTGCACCCTGCCTCCGTATCAGTCGGCAGCGGGAGCAACGGATATCATGATTCATGTTTGTGAGCGTTATTTTTCCAACACAGAGGAAGTTGAGATTACAGACCGCTTGTGTGAAGCAATTTTAAAAACAATTGTATATGAGGCACCGCGTGTCATTGAAAATCCAAATCATTATGAAGCGCGTGCAAACATTATGTGGGCAGGTATGTTAGCACATAATAATGTTTGCGGTGTCGGTCGTGTGCAGGATTGGGCAAGCCACCATATCGAGCATGAATTGTCAGCTCTTTATGATGTTACTCATGGCGCAGGACTTGCAGTAATTGCACCGCTTTGGATGCGTTATGTCTGTAAGAAAAATCCGGGCAAGCTCGCTTTATTTGCAAACCGTATCTTTGAGGTGCCGATGAATGAGAAACATCCGGAGAAAACCGCACTCAAAGGAATTGAGGCGTTTGAAGCATTTTTGAAAAAAATCGGCATGCCATCTTCTTTCGCAGAGATTGGTGCAAAAGAAGAGGATATCGAGCTTATGACCGATAAGCTTTTGAAGGGGCGTAAGACCGAAGGAAATTATGTGAAATTGAATCGTGATGATGTGATTGCGATTTATCGGAGTGCATTGTAAAAATTAAGGAGGCAGATATGGACCAGAGAGAATTTCTACGTCAGATGGAAGAGTTGGTAGATTTTGGACGAACGAAAGAAAATTTGCTCACCAAACAAGAAATTGCCGATTATTGCAGTGACTGGAATTTGACAGAGGAACAGATGCCATTTGTCTATGCATACCTTAAAGAACATCGGATTGAGGTAGAAGGATATCGTGCGCCGGTAGAGAAAACGGAAGAAGAGGCTGTCGAAAAAAGCGAAAAGGATTCCAAATATCTGCGCTTATATAAAGAAGAACTGTGTCAGTTAAAGCGGTACGAAGAAGAGGAACTTGTGCGTTTGCTCGAACAGTTGCGAAGGGGCGAGGAAGAAGTAATTTCTTCTGTTATCGAAGCGCATCTGCACCGGGTCATGCAGTTGGCGGATAAATACCGCGGCCGTGGTGTGCCGGTGGAAGATTTGATTCAGGAAGGTAATTTGGAATTAACCGCCTGTGTTGCGATGCTCTGTGGAAATGAAGAAGTTGTGGATTATCAAAAAGCCATTGAACATGCAGTGAGAAGCCGGTTGATTGAATTAGTAGATGAAGAACTGGCAGGAACGGACAGCGTGCATGCACTGCTTGGGCGTGTGAACCTTTTGTTGGAGGCAACGAGGACATTAGCGCAGGAATACGGACGTATTGCGACAATTGAAGAACTTTCCGAATTTACCCATATGGATATCGAGGAAATTAATCAGTACGTCGATTTGTCCCACAATGAAATAGAACTGGGAAAAGGTGAAAATGAACGAAAATAAAGAATTTAAACTGGAGGCTCTCGTTGAGCCTCTTTGCTTATGGTATGAAAAGGAAAAACGCAGTATGCCGTGGCGGGATGATGCTACGCCGTATCATGTATGGCTGTCGGAGATTATGCTCCAGCAGACAAGAATAGAAGCGGCAAAAGCATATTATGACCGGTTTACAAAGTGTCTGCCGGATATTCCTTCTCTGGCAGCAGTTTCGGAGGAAGAACTTCTGAAATTGTGGGAAGGACTTGGATATTATAACCGCGCACGCAATTTAAAGAAGGCAGCTTCTCTTTTGGTGGAGCGGTATGATGGCAGGCTGCCGGCCGATTATGATTTGCTGCTTTCACTGCCGGGAATCGGCAGATATACAGCGGGAGCGATTGCATCCATTGCTTACGGCTTAGCAGAGCCGGCGGTGGATGGCAATGTGCTTCGTGTTACGATGCGGTATTTAAATTGCGATGAAGATATTATGAAGATGTCGGTTCGGACTAAGATGGAAAAACAACTTCGTGCCATTATGCCAAAGGACTGTCCAGGCGAATTTAATCAGGCACTGATGGAACTCGGGGAAGTAATCTGCATTCCAAATGGGAAACCACTCTGTGAAAAATGTCCGCTTTCTCATTTGTGTCTTGCTCACAAAGAAGGGCGTGAGATGGAACTGCCGAAAAAGGCAGAGAAGAAAAAGCGCCGTATCGAGAAAAAGACAGTCCTTGTATTCCGGCAGGGTGACCGGATTGGAATTGTAAGACGACCAAATCAAGGGCTATTAGCCGGTATGTGGGAATTTCCATCAAAAGAAGGACATTTGACGATGCAGCAGGTGAAAGAGTATTTGTCAGAAACCGTATCCTGTGAGGTGACGGTAAAACGATTAAAGAGCGGCAAGCATATTTTCTCCCATGTGGAGTGGCATATGCGCGGTTATGAGATTATTCTTCCGGAAGGAAAACCACAAGATGTAGTGCATGGGCTTTTGCTTTGTGACTTGTCAGAGGTCCAGGAAAAATATCCGATACCGGTTGCTTTTCATATTTTCTTACACCAGATTTGAGTGTGTAATAACGTAAAATAAGGGCTTTGGATGAATTTCCGGCTCTTATTTTTATATTCCGTAAAAACACATGATATAGTGCATACTGCAAAAAAAATACAAAAGAATTACAATATATAGTAGACAATGCATACCTCGTTTGGTATAATGATTCCTGTAGGAAAAATTATGAACGTTAGTATTGGTACGGATTGAAAGGAGTTGTACAAAAAGTGAGGGTAATCAAAAGGGATGGCCGAACCGTAGAATATGACCGAAACAAAATATTGATTGCAATACGGAAGGCAAATGCAGAAGTGGATACGTTTGAAAGGGTTAATGATGACATGATTGATGGCATCGTTGCCGGTATCGAGAATATGAAACGTGATACGATGCAGGTGGAAGATATTCAGGATATCATTGAGCAGAAATTAATGGCGGCAGGAAAGTTTGACCTTGCGAAAAAGTATATTATTTATCGTTATACGAGAGAACTGGTTCGTAAAGCCAATACCACAGACGATTCGATTATGAGTCTTCTCCAAAACAGCAACAAAGATGTTATGGAAGAAAATTCAAATAAAAATGCATATGTGGCAAGTACCCAGCGCGATTTGATTGCCGGAGAGGTGTCAAAAGATTTGACAAAGCGTATTCTTCTTCCGGAGAAAATCACGAAAGCGCATGAAGACGGTGTGCTTCATTTCCACGATATGGATTATTTTATTCAGCCGATTTTTAACTGCTGTCTGATTAATATTGGGGATATGCTTGATAATGGTACGGTGATGAACGGAAAACTGATTGAGAGTCCAAAGAGTTTTCAGGTTGCCTGCACGGTTATGACACAGATTATTTCAGCTGTAGCAAGCAGTCAGTACGGCGGTCAGTCGGTAGACACCAGACACCTTGGCAAATATTTGAGAAAGAGTGCGGACAAGTACCGCAAGCATTATACCGAGCGTTATGCAGGGAAAATTGCGCCGGATATAATTGAAGAATTTGTTAAAGAACGTGTAAATGACGAACTCCGCTCCGGTGTGCAGACAATTCAGTACCAGATTAATACTTTGATGACAACGAATGGACAGTCTCCATTTGTAACACTGTTTTTAAATTTGGATCCAAAGGATGAATACATCAAGGAAAATGCGATGATTATTGAAGAGATTCTTCGTCAGCGCTTAGAGGGAATTAAAAACGAAAAAGGTGTTTATGTGACACCTGCGTTCCCGAAACTGATTTATGTATTAGATGAGCACAATGCCTTAAAAGGCGGTGAGTACGATTACATTACAAAACTTGCTGTCCGCTGTTCGGCAAAGAGAATGTATCCGGATTACATATCCGCAAAGAAAATGCGTGAAAATTATGAAGGAAATGTATTTAGCTGCATGGGATGCCGCAGTTTCCTTACACCGTGGAAAGATGAAAACGGTAATTATAAATTTGAGGGACGTTTTAACCAGGGTGTTGTCAGTTTAAACCTTCCGCAGATTGGTATTTTAGCAAAAGGCGATATGGAATATTTTTGGCAGCTTTTGGAAGAAAGATTGTCGCTCTGCTTTGAAGCTTTGATGTGCCGCCACCGTGCGCTTGAGGGTGTAACCAGTGATGTCAGTCCGATTCACTGGCAGTATGGTGCGATTGCCCGTCTGCAAAAAGGAGAGAAAATCGATAAATTGTTGCATGGCGGTTATTCCACTATTTCTCTTGGATACATCGGTTTGTATGAAGTTACGAAACTGATGACCGGCGAGAGTCAGACAACGGAAAAGGGAAGTCAGTTTGCAAAAGCACTGATGAATCGTCTGCGCCGTGCAACGGATACATGGAAAGAGGAAACCGGAATCCATTTTGGACTTTATGGAACACCGGCAGAAAGCCTCTGCTACCGTTTCGCTGAAATTGATAAAAAACGTTTTGGTGAGATTGAAGATGTAACGGATAAAGGATATTATACCAATTCCTACCACGTGGACGTGCGCGAGAAAATTGATGCTTTCAGTAAATTTGAATTTGAGGCACAGTTCCAGGTTATTTCTTCCGGCGGTGCGATTTCATATGTAGAGGTGCCAAATATGCAGAACAACCTGCCTGCACTGGAAGAAGTTGTTAAATATATTTATGAGCATATTCAGTATGCTGAATTTAATACAAAATCGGATTATTGTCATGTGTGCGGATATGACGGCGAGATTATTATTAATGATAATCTTGAGTGGGAATGTCCAAACTGCGGAAATAAAGACCATGACAAAATGAACGTAACAAGAAGAACCTGTGGGTATCTGGGTGAGAATTTCTGGAATGTGGGCAAAACCAAGGAGATTAATGCCCGCGTACTCCATCTGTAAAGAGGAGATGAAAGAAAATGAATTACGCAGATATTAAATACTGCGATGTAGCAAATGGTGAAGGTGTGCGTGTATCTTTGTTTGTCAGCGGATGCACGCATCACTGCAAAGAATGTTTTAATAAAGAAGCATGGGATTTCCATTATGGAAATCCTTTCACGCAAAAAGAAATCGACCGGATTTTAGAGTATTTAAAACCGAATTATATTGCCGGTTTGTCCCTGCTTGGCGGTGAGCCGATGGAACCTGTCAATCAGGAGGGGATTCTTCCATTGCTTCGCGTGGTAAAACAGACATATCCGGAGAAAAATATCTGGTGCTATACCGGTTATTTGTTTGACAAAGATGTCTTAGATAAAATGTGTAAAGAGTCGGAAGTGACAAAAGAAATTGTATCCTATCTTGATATTGTGGTTGATGGAGAATTTATGATTGACAGAAAAAATCTGAAAATCAATTTCCGTGGTTCCGATAATCAGCGCATTATTGATGTAAAAAAGACATTAGATGCCGGAGAAATCGTTCACTGGGAACGTGAGATACAATAAATAATGAGGAAGAAAATGAATAAAACAACAGTAAAATTTAAAAAATTAGACGAAAGAGCACAGATGCCGCATTACGGAACGGAATTTGCGGCGGGTGCGGATTTGTATGCGTGTCTGGATGCACCGCTTACCATTGCAAAAGGAGCAACGGAATTTGTCCATACCGGGATTGCGATGGAAATTCCTACAGGACTTGTCGGACTTGTGTATGCAAGAAGCGGGCTGGCGTGTAAAAAAGGACTGGCACCGGCCAATAAAGTTGGTGTGGTGGATTCTGATTACCGCGGCGAGATTATGGTAGCGCTTCACAATCATTCAAACGAAGATATAACGATTGAAAGCGGCGAGCGCGTGGCACAGATGGTGATTGCTCCGTATATTTTTGCGGAGTACGAAGAAGTATCCGAGTTAGAGGATACAGTGCGCGGCGAGGGCGGCTTTGGTTCAACCGGTACAAAATGATTAAAAAACGGTGGTTTTGTAAATTTTTAGACGGAACATAATTTACAGAACGCCGTTTTTCTGTTATGATAGTGAATGTTAAGAACTTATACACAAAGAATGGAGGAATGAACGATGGGTATGACGATGACGCAGAAAATTCTTGCGGCCCATGCAGGACTGGAGTCGGTAGTACCGGGTCAGTTAATTGAGGCAGACTTGGATTTGGTACTGGCAAATGATATTACCGGACCGGTAGCAATTCATGAAGTAGAGAAATTGAATAAAAAGACGGTGTTTGATAAGGACAAAATTGCACTTGTACCGGATCATTTTGCACCGAATAAAGATATTAAATCAGCAGAACACTGCAAATGTGTACGCGAATATGCAAAAGCACAGGGAATTACAAATTATTTTGAAGTTGGCGAGATGGGAATTGAGCATGCCCTTTTGCCGGAAAAAGGTTTGATTGTTGCCGGTGAGACATGTATTGGAGCAGATTCCCATACTTGTACATACGGTGCACTGGGTGCTTTTTCCACCGGTGTCGGAAGTACCGACATGGGTGCCGGCATGATTACCGGACAGGCATGGTTTAAAGTACCATCTGCCATTAAGGTAGAATTAAAAGGTGAGTTAAAGCCATGGGTCAGCGGCAAAGATGTAATCCTTCATCTGATTGGATTGATTGGCGTTGATGGTGCGTTGTACCGCTCCCTTGAATTTATGGGCGAGGGTGTAAAGAGCTTGTCTATGGATGATCGTTTCTCCATTGCCAATATGGCAATCGAAGCAGGCGCCAAAAATGGTATTTTCCCGGTTGATGAAAAGACGATTGCATATATGGAAGAACATTCGACAAAGAAATATACAATTTATGAGCCGGATGAAGATGCCGAGTATGATGAGACGATTACTATTGATTTGAATACGTTAGAGCCTACGGTTGCGTTCCCGCATCTGCCGGAAAACACAAAGACTGTAAAAGAAGCCGGTGAAGTAGTCATCGACCAGGTTGTCATTGGTTCCTGTACAAATGGACGAATCGAGGATATGCGTGTTGCTGCAAGCATCTTGAAGGGACGTAAAGTGAAAAAGGGAATCCGCTGCATCGTGATTCCTGCAACACAGGCAATTTATTTACAGGCAATCGAAGAAGGACTTGTGCAGACCTTTATCGAGGCAGGCGCTGTTGTCAGCACACCAACGTGTGGTCCGTGCCTTGGCGGATATATGGGTATCTTAGCAGCAGGGGAGCGTGCGGTATCCACAACAAACCGTAACTTTGTTGGACGTATGGGACATGTGGATTCAGAAGTATATTTGGCAAGTCCGGCAGTTGCCGCAGCAAGTGCCATTACCGGTAAAATCTCAGAGCCATCCGAACTTGGCTTGTAAGAAATGGAGGAAATTGATTGTGAAAGCATTAGGAAAAGTATTTAAATATGGTGACAATGTGGACACGGATGTAATTATCCCTGCCCGTTATCTGAATTCTTCGGATCCGGCAGAACTTGCTACACACTGTATGGAAGATATTGATAAAGATTTTGTAAATCAAGTAAAAAAAGGTGATATCATCGTAGCGGAGAAAAACTTTGGCTGTGGTTCCTCCCGTGAGCATGCACCAATTGCCATTAAGGCATCGGGGGTAAGCTGTGTAATTGCAGAGACGTTTGCCCGTATTTTCTACCGCAACTCCATTAACATCGGACTTCCGATTATTGAGTGCAAAGAGGCATCTGAGCGCATTGAAGCCGGTGATGAAGTGGAAATTGATTTTGACAGCGGTATCATTACAAATAAGACAAAGGGTGAGTCCTACAAAGGCCAGGCATTCCCTGAGTTTATGCAGAAAATCATCAAGGCAGAAGGTCTGATGAATTATATCAATGCCAAAGAGGCATAAAAGAAACTAGATTTTGGCAGGAGACCTTATGCGTATGTGTAAGGTCTCTTGTTGCATAGAAACGAGGGAAAATGATGAAAGTAGCAACAAGACATTTTGTCAGACCTGAATTTATGAACCATCACCAGACTTTATACGCCGGCTACATATCCGAGTGGGTGACGGAAGCAGCGATGATTGGCGTGACCGAAAAGTTAGGAACCAATGAGCAGGTTGTACTTGCCGCACTGAAAGAAGTTGTGATAAAAAAAGAAGTCGTAAGTGGTATGATACTGCAATTGGATTATGAGGTATCAAAAATCGGGGTGACAAGTATTGAGATTTTGGTAGAAGGAAAGAATTTTCTGACCGGTGAGAGTCATTTGACCGGGCGTGCTGTTTTTGTGACAGTGGATGAAAATGGAAAGAAACGGCCACATGGGCTGTCATAAGAAATGAGGGGAATGGATGAAGGATTTTAAAACGGAGTACAGGAAAAAAATGAGAAGTCCCGCGGAGGCTGTCTCGGTTGTAAAAGATGGTGACTGGGTGGATTATACAAGCTGCCTTGGGAAACCGATTCTTTTAGACCGCGCATTAGCAAAGAGAAGAGACGAGCTTCATGATGTGAAAATCCGCGGTAATCTGATGGCGGGACCGATTGCGGTGGCAGAATGCGATGAGACGAAGGAACATTTTGTGTATCACAGCTGGCACTGCTCGGCGTATGAGAGAAGGCTCTGCGATAAAGGGCTCTGCTATTATATCCCGATGGTTTTTCATAACAATGCTGCTTATTATGAATACTTTTTAGACGTCAATGTTGTTATGGTCAGTGTGGCTCCGATGGATAAACACGGGTATTTCAATTTTTCGGTAAATACCGGTGTTGCCGCACCGATTGCCCGTATGGCAGACATTGTGATTGTGGAAGTAAATGAAAATCTTCCGCAGGTGCGTGGCGGTTATGATGAATGTATTCATATTTCGGATGTGGATTATATTGTAGAAGGGGAGCATGAGCCTTTTGTCAATATGGAAGCACCGGAACCGACAGAAATTGACCGGCAGATTGCAAAACATCTGATTCCGCATATTGTCGATGGGGCAACTTTGCAGCTTGGAATTGGAAGTATGCCAAATGCGCTTGGTGAAATTATTGCAAAATCCGATTTGAAAGATTTGGGGATGCATACGGAACTTTGTTCCGATGCATATCTGCAAATGTATTTAGCCGGGAAATTAACAAACAGGCAGAAAAAACTGGAGCCGGGAAAAGGCGTATTTGGATGTGCCATTGGTTCCAACGCACTGTATGAGTGGTTAGATAATAACCCGGGAGTAGCGGCATATCCGCTTGAGTATGTGAACCGCCCAAGTGTGATCGCGCAGATTGACAATATGGTGTCGATTAACAGTTGTGTTGCCGTTGATTTATATGGGCAGGTGGCGGCAGAGAGTTCCGGAGTCAGACAGATTAGCGGAACCGGCGGACAGTTGGATTTTTTGATTGGTGCATCGGCTTCTCGTGGAGGCAAAGCATTTATTTGTATGAGCAGTGTGTATGTGGATAAGGATGGACAGACTCATTCTCGTATCCGACCGCAGTTTAATGGCGATATTATCACATCACCGCGCAGCCAGGTTTATTTTCTGGCAACGGAATACGGGGTTGTGAATCTTGAGGGGCGCTCGACCTGGGAACGTGCGGAAGCATTAGTGAGTATTGCGCATCCGGCATTCCGCGAGTATTTAATAAAAGAAGCGGAGAAAAGGAAAATCTGGCGGCGGAGCAACCGTATCCGCTAAGGGGTTACGCAAATATTCTTTCTTTCGTCACACTTTTGTGTTAAAATGACAATAGAAAAATGTACTGGAGGATATTATGAAGGCGAAGAAAAAAGCATGGATTGTAATTATTGTATTGGTAGTGATTGGGTTTTGCGTCGGTTTTTATTTTGGATATAAGGGAAAAAAAGGTAAGCAGGAGCAAACGAACACACAGACAAGAACGCAGGAAAAAGAAATACGGGCACAGGGTGAAATGAAGGACGGAGAGCTAGTCGACTATACAAAAAATAATATGTTGGAACTTGGTAAATATAAGGGGAGAACGGTTACCGTTACGCCGACCGAGACGGAAGTTTATCAGGCGATTTTATTGGAGGCAGAGGACTGGAAGAAAAAGGTGGCCGATGGAGAGCGGGTAGAGAAAGGTGACTGGATTTCTCTGGATTATGAAGGCTATGTCGATGACCAGCCATCCGATGATTTGAGTGAGAGCGGTGCCGTGATTCAAGTTGGTGCAAGAAATTTGTTTAATGCGGCGTTTGAACGTGGATTGATGGGCTTGAAATTAGGAGAGACATATAATCTGAATGTGACATTTGCAGAGGATGATGCAGATCCGGACGTGGCGGGGAAAACGATTACTTTTTCCGTTGAGGTGAATGCGAAGTTTAACGATGCATATGCGAAAAAGATGTCGAAAAACAAATATCCGAACGTAAAAGCGTATTATGAATACGCAAAAGCGAAGGAAGAGAAAGAAAACAGAGAGGGAATCGGTGATACGGTATGGGAGGACTTATTAAAAGAATGTAACGTAAAAAAATATCCGGCAGGTTCCAGAAAACAGGCATACAAAGACCAGAAACGTTCGTATCAGGTATTTGCCAAAGTAAGTGGGCAATCGTATGAAGAATTTATCGGTGCATTAGGTCAGACTGATGAAGATATTCAGTCGTCAGCTGACGATCAGGTGAAAGCGCGTATGACAGCAAAGACAATTGCCATAAAAGAGGGGCTTACATTATCAGATGCAGATTATGAGCGCTTTCTTTTGGCGTTTTTAGAGCCGGAAGAAGAAGAGGACAAGACTTTGAAAGCAATGGAGAAAAGATATATCGAAGAACAGAGCTGTTATCCGAGAGATGATATGCTTATTGAATTAGTAAAAGAGTATCTTGGCAAAAATTCAAAGATGAAATAAAGGCGGGGATTTATATGGCTGAAAATTATGTAACGAACCAGTATTCTTTTGAGAGCCGTGAATCGTATGAACAGACGAAAAAAGAAGCAGAGCAGATAAAAAAACTGATTCACTCAGCGGATTTGAAAAATCCGAAAATTGCTTTGAAAATTTATAATAAATGCGTGTCGGACAAGATGTTTCATACGATGGCCGGTTATAATTTTTTGATGGAACTGCGGCATTTTATTGGAAAAAGCGGACTCGTGAGTGAGCAGTCCTTAGCGCCAATTCCAATTAAGGAAGAAAATGAGAAAAAGCCGGATGTTATTGCTCAGGCATCACGAAAAGAAGCAAAGTGGAAGCGATTGTACGAAGGGCAGCAGTTACTGAATAAGAATCTGAAAATTGCCCTTTTTGCGGCAGTTGTTCTTTTGGTTGGTTTTGTCGTAATAAATTTTCGATTTGAATACTCGATTTTCACATATTTTACAAATTATAAGGCTAATATGGAAGAAGAGTTGATTGACAAATATGAAAAATGGGAAGAACGTCTTCAGCAAAAAGAGGACAGTCTGAATCAGTGAAAGGAGTTTATATATGGCAGGAAATACAATTTTAGTCGTAGATGATGAACAGCGTATGAGAAAGCTGGTACGCGATTTTTTGACAAAGCAGAATTTTAGTGTGTTAGAGGCGGCAGATGGCGAAGAAGCCGTAGATGTTTTTATGGAGAATAAGGACATTGTTCTTGTGATTTTGGACGTTATGATGCCAAAGATGGATGGCTGGGAAACCTGCAGGGAAATCCGCCAGTACTCCAAAGTGCCTATTATTATGCTGACGGCACGTGGCGGGGAAAATGACGAACTGCGTGGCTTTGAACTTGGGGTGGACGAGTATATTGCAAAGCCATTTAGTCCAAAGATTTTAGTGGCGCGTGTAGAGGCACTGCTTCGCAGAACCAATTCGGCAAATGAGAAAAATCTCGAATATGGCGGAATTGTGTTAAACCGCTCCGCACATGAAGTTATAATTGATGGTGAGAAAGTGGATTTGAGTTACAAGGAATTTGAGCTACTCTCCTACTTTATGGAAAACAAAGATATTGCCCTTTCACGTGAACGGATTTTGAATCACGTGTGGGACTATGATTATTTTGGTGATGCCAGAACGATTGATACCCATGTGAAGAAACTCCGCAGTAAAATGGGTGAAAAAGGAAAGTACATTAAGACAATCTGGGGTATGGGATATAAATTTGAAGTATAGGAAATGGAGTGATTATCTTGAAGCGTTCCATGAAAACAAGACTGGTAGCGATTTTTGTCGTTACCATTGTCATTATTATCGGTGTTATCAGTCTTGCAAACGTTGTGCTTTTGCCATATTTTTATCAGTCCAATAAGGTAGGTCAGATGCAGGGCGTTTATTCGCGTGTTGTCGATATTTGTAAAAATGTGGATTGGAATAAGATGGACAGCGAGCAAAAAGATACAATTTATGATAAGTTAGACCAGCTTTCGAGCAATACCAACATGAGCATTTATCTTGTGCAGATTCGGGTTTACCAAGGGTCTGGTGATATCGCGGAATTAGCGTATGTATATCCGAGTGACAGTGAGCGTTTGCAGCAGGTAACAAAAAACCAACTTGATAAGTACGTAAAATCAATTTATTTTGGGCAAAAGCTAGACGATAACTGTAAAATGATTACACAGACAGCAAATTATTCGATGTATAATGTGTATGACACGAGAGTAGATTCTAATTTTTTGGAACTCACAGGAAAGATGCCCGATAATTACTGGATTTATCTGCGCAGTAATTATCAGAGTATACAGGAAAGTGCCGGTGTATCGAATCAGTTTATGCTGTATGTCGGAATGATTGTGATGATTGCCGGCGTGTTTATTATGTATTTTGTCAGCAATCAATATACGAAGCCGATTCTGCGCCTGGCAGCTCATGCAAAAAACATGCAGAAACTTGACTTTTCAACTCGTTATAAAGATAACCGTGATGATGAAATCGGAGTGCTTGGCAACAGTATGAATGCTTTGTCAGACCGCTTGGAGAAAACCATTTCCGAATTAAAGACAGCGAATAATGAATTGAAGCTGGATTTACAGAGGCGTTCGGAGCAGGAACAGATGCGGCAGGAATTTTTGGCGAATGTTTCGCATGAACTGAAGACGCCGATTGCTTTGATTCAGGGATATGCAGAAGGATTGCAGGAAAATATTAATGATGATGCAGAAAGCCGTGAATTTTACTGTGAAGTCATTGTGGACGAGGCTGACAAGATGAACAAGATGGTAAAAAAACTACTGAGTTTAAATCAGTTAGAGTTTGGAAATGACCAGGTTCATTTTGAGCATTTTGACTTGCGAAGTGTAATTCAGTCGATAGTAAATTCCTCTGATATTTTGTTTCGTCAGAAAGAAGTTACGTTGTCATACCATCCGGATGAGGAACCAATTATGGTCTGGGCAGATGAGTATATGATTGAGGAGGTTGTCAGCAATTATGTGAGCAATGCACTTAATCATGTGAAATACGAGAATAAAATTGAAATTAAGACGATTCGGAAAGGTGACCGTGTATGCACTAGCGTATTCAATACCGGAGATCCGATTCCGGAGGAAGATATGGATAAAATCTGGTCGAAATTTTACAAAGTGGACAAGGCAAGGACAAGAGAATATGGTGGCAATGGAATTGGCTTATCTATCGTAAAAGCCGTTATGGATGCCCATAATCAGAAGTTTGGTGTGAAAAATTATGACAATGGTGTCGAATTTTGGTTTGAACTTGACGTGAAAAGTGTTGATTGATGGACGGGATATGTGCTATAATAAATAAACTGGATTTAATTGTAAAAGGAGGGGTTTTTTGAGACAGATACGTTTTTTATGTACCGTTTTGGCTGTGTCCGTTCTATCCCTTACCGGATGTGCGGATATAAAAAATTTGTCTGAGGAGCAGGAAAATGAAATTGCGGAGTACGCAGCAGGTGTTTTGCTCCAAAATTCTGACAAATATCCGTACCGACTTATCACAAAAAAAGAAAAAGAGGTTACAGAAACGCCGACACCGATGCCGGCGACACCAACACCAACATCGGCAGCTGCACAGGCATCAGACGCACCACAGGAATCGCAGCCGGAACAGACAGCAGCTGCACCGGAAGATTCCAAAAAGGAAGTATCGTTAGATGATTTATATCATCTGAAAGGTGTTTCGGTTTTGTATACTTCTTATCGTCTGGCAGATAAATACGGAAGTTCACAGATTCGTGCCGAACAGGGGAAAAAACTACTTGTTGCAGAGTTTTCACTAAAAAATAATTCCGGTGCGAAAAAAAAGGTTAAACTGATTGACAGACGAAAAATCACCTATCAGCTGAATGTGGACGGAACAACTTATTCTCCACAGATTAGTTTATTGGAGAATCAACTGGATTATTTGGAAACTGTGATTGCGAAAGGAAAGTCACAGAAGGCAGTGTTAGTATTTCAGGTAGATAAAAATGCGACAAACGCTTCTTCAATTGATTTGTCGATTGAAGAAGGGAATAATAAAACATCAGTGAAAATGAAGTAGGAGGCATTTATGTATCAGGAAAAAAAGAGAAGCTTGTTTTTTGGACTGCCGCTTTCTTTTACAACTTACCGGATTGAGGAAAAGGTAGTAAATATTAAAAAAGGTTTTCTCAGAACGGAAGAAGATGATACATTGATGTATCGGATTCAGGATGTAAAACTTGTGACCGGTTTCTTAGAAAGAATTTTCCGTTTAGGAACGGTTGTATGTTATTCAAGTGATGTAACGGACTCAACGCTCGAATTAAAGCATATTCGGCATGCAAAAGAAGTTAAAGATTACATTTTAGTTACCGCAGAACAAGAACGGCGCAAAGTCAGAACCCTTCATACAATGGGGTTGGATGCAGATGCCGGTCAGTTTGATGATATTGATGACATGGAGTAAGGAGGAGAGAGACAATGGCAGTAGAAACAGGAATTTTATTAGAGAGTGGTACCAATGAGCTTGAATTATTGGAGTTTGTGGTTGGTAATCAGCATTATGGAATCAATGTGGCAAAGATTAATGAACTTTGTCCGTATCAAGAGCCAACGATGGTGCCGAATGCACATGAGTACATAGAGGGAATCTTCATGCCGAGAGAACGGCTGATTACCGTAATTAATTTGGCGAAAGCGTTAGGTGTTTCGTCAAGCGGTGACACATCTCATGATATGTATATTATTACGAATTTTAACCGTCTACACACAGCGTTTCATGTTCAGCAGGTGCTTGGTATTCACCGTGTATCATGGAAAGACATCGCAAAACCGGACTCTACCATTAGTGGAAATGGTAAAGGGGTAGCCACAGGCATTACAAAGATTAACGGAAGAATAATTATTGTTCTTGACTTTGAGAAAATTGTTACGGAAGTTAATCCGGAAACGGGACTTAAGCTGTCTGAGATTGAGGCAATGGGTGAGCGCTCCCGTATTGATTACACAATCCTTCTTGCGGAGGATTCACCGCTGCTTCTTGAGATGTTGAAGAAATGCTTGACAAAGGCTGGCTATTCACATTTGATTCCAACAACCAACGGACTGGAAGCATGGAACACTTTGGACCGCATGATGAAAGATGGTGCGGTGATTGGAAAAGATATTTCACTTGTTATTACGGATATTGAAATGCCACAGATGGATGGACATCATCTAACCAAGAAAATTAAAGAAGACCCTAGATTTGAAGGACTTCCGGTTGTTATTTTCTCATCTTTGGTAAATGATGAGATGAAACGTAAAGGAGAGGCACTTGGTGTAGATGCCCAGCTTTCTAAACCGGAGATTGGCAGATTGGTTCATCAGCTGGACCTTTTGCTTAAATAAGAAGTTTGTGCTTTGGCAAGAGGAGGTGTGACATTTGACCTTATGTAGAAAATGTGGAAAAGAAATTCCAGATGGCGAAGAATTGTGTGAAGACTGTAAAAATAAAGAATCACAGATGGATGAGGCTTATCTGGAAGAATTGATGCAGAACATGAGTGATGAAGAGAAAGAACCGGAAAATGCAGGTGAACCGGCACCCGTTATGGACGAACAGGTGGAGGAGAAACCGGCAGAAGAAGCTTCTGATGGAGAAGCGGATGTAAATGATCTTTTGGCACTGCTTTCGCAGGATTATGAAGATTATGATGAGTCGGATTCCGCAGTGCAGCCGGAGGAGGAGGTTCAAACAGCAGAGCCTATGGATGAAAGTCCGGCTGAGACTTCTCTTTTTCGGGAAGATGATGAGAAAAGCGTATTTGCCGATGATGCAAATGCTTTATCTGTAGATGATGTTTATGATGATGCACTTTCTGCTGTGGATTACAGTGAGGCAGATGAGGCACCGGAATTCCCTGAAATTGAGGAAGAATTTGTTCCGCAGATGGATGAAGATGCCGGTGATGATTTTGGTGATTTGGCGCTGGATCCTTTGGTATTGGATGATAGTGAAGCGGCTGGTGTGTCCGGAGAGCCGTTGGTGGTTTCAGATGACACAGAGGCAGATGTACAAGATATAAAGCAGGAAAAAGAGAAAAAAGACGGTTTCTTTAAACGTATTTTTGGTAATATCATTACGGAACAGTCCGCAGAGGAAGAAGCCAAAGAGCGTGAGAAAGAGCAGGCTGACGCTGAAGAGAAGAAAGCGGCGAAAGAGGAAAAGAAACAGCAGACAGCAGAGGAAAAGGCAGCAAAAGCAGAGCAGGCAAAAGAAGAAAAAGAAAAAAAAGCAGCAGCAAAGGCAGAACAGGCAGCAGCAAAAGCGGCAGAAAAAGAAGAAAAGAAACGATTAAGAGCCGAGCAGGAAGCTAATGAAGTGGTTGGCAGAATTAATCCGGTTGGTGCTGCGATTGTTATGGTATTTTTCGGACTTCTCTGTGTAGCAGTTGTGTTTGGCAGTCAGGCACTTTCTTATACGACATCCGTAAAAAGTGCGGAGAGTTCTTTTGAACAGCGGGATTATAAGAATGCCTATGATTCTTTGGCAGGAGTCTCTGTTTCGGATTCGTCGAAAGAACTCAAACAGAAGGTGCGTATGTGTATGCAGCTCCAGCGTGAGTATGATGCTTATCAGAATTATTATAAGATGAAGATGTATTTGGAATCCCTGGATTCTTTGATTGGTGGAATTCGTCTTTACGATGCAAACAAAGCAAAAGCGGAGCAGTATGATATGCTCAGCCAGTACAATGAATTGGAGAGTAAACTCGCAAATCAGCTGTACAATGAGTTCGGTGTCAGTGAATCACAGGCACGAAATATTATTGCTTCCGAGACACAAAAGGAATACACAGACCGCTTGCAGGCGATTCTTTTGCAGTGGCAGAAGAGAAATGAAGCGGATGAGAGATAATGAAAAGATAGCTGACCGGTTTTCCGGTCGGCTATTCTAATACAATGACAGAGGTGATACAAAACGATGGTAGCAATTGTGGATTATGATGCAGGAAATATTAAAAGCGTTGAGAAGGCATTACAATATATTGGGGAACATCCGGTGATTACAAGAAATGTGAAAGAAATTAAGAAAGCAGATCATGTAATTGTGCCGGGAGTTGGTGCGTTTGAGGATGCGATGGAAAAGATGAATCGCTATGAACTGACAAAAGTGTTGCAGGATGTGGCGGCATCCGGTACACCGATTATGGGCATTTGTCTTGGGCTACAGTTGTTTTTTGAGCGAAGCGATGAGTCAGAACATGATGTAAAAGGACTTTCACTTCTTCCCGGTGAAATTGTAAGATTTCCGGAAAAAGAAGGATATAAAATTCCGCATATGGGATGGAACTCTTTGAAAATCAATCCGAATTCGAAACTGTTAAAAGGAATTCCGGAGGATGTGTATGTGTATTTTGTTCATTCGTATTATTTAAAAGCCAAACATATTGAAGATGTAGCAGCTACAACGGATTATATTGTTCCGGTACATGCGGCAGTGGAACATGACAATATTTTTGCAACCCAGTTTCATCCGGAGAAGAGCGGAGATGTTGGGCTGGAAATTTTGAAGAATTTTGTTTCCATATAGAATAAGACGAAGATAGGAGGAATTTCGGTGTTTACGAAAAGAGTAATTCCATGTTTGGATGTAAATGAGGGAAGAGTGGTAAAGGGAGTTAATTTTGTTAATTTGATTGATGCGGGAGACCCGGTTTCAGTTGGTGCTGCTTATGGAAAAGCAGGGGCAGATGAATTGGTTTTTTTAGATATTACAGCATCGAGTGATGCAAGAGAGATAAAGGCGAACATGGTTCGTAAAGTGGCGGAAACGGTGTTTATTCCGTTTACGGTAGGCGGCGGAATCCGTACGATTGAGGATTTTCGTATGATTTTGCGCGAGGGTGCGGACAAGGTTGCAGTGAATTCAGCGGCAATTTTAAATCCGACACTTGTATCGGATGCTGCGGATAAATTTGGAAGACAATGTGTTGTTGTTGCGATTGATGCCAAAAGACGGGCAGACGGCAGTGGATGGACAATTTACAAAAATGGCGGTCGTGTAGATATGGGAAAAGATGCCGTGGAATGGGCAATGGAAGCGGAGCGCTTAGGTGCCGGCGAAATTCTTTTGACCAGCATGGACTGTGATGGAACAAAAGACGGCTATGATGTTGAACTGACACGGACGGTTTCTGAAAATGTTTCAATTCCGGTTATTGCATCCGGCGGTGCAGGAACAAAAGAGCATTTTTATGATGCCCTTACGGAAGGAAAAGCGGATGCGGTTTTGGCAGCTTCACTATTCCACTTTAAAGAACTTGAAATCGTTGAATTGAAAAAATACCTGCAAGAGCGGGGGATCAGTGTGCGGTTATAAAAAAGAGGGAGGTTGTTATGAGTGCTTTGACAGGTGAGTGGGAGCGTGCGTTGCACGAAGAATTTTCCAAAGAATACTATAAAAATTTATTCTTTTTTGTTCGGAAACAATATAGTGAGACAACTGTATATCCAAAGGCAGATGAGATTTTTACGGCCTTTCATCTCACGCCGCTTGAGAAGGTTAAGGTTGTGATTCTGGGACAGGACCCTTACCATAATGAAGGACAGGCGCATGGGCTTTGTTTTTCGGTGAAACCACAGGTGGCAATTCCGCCGTCTCTTGAAAACATTTACAAAGAACTGCACGATGATTTGGGCTGCAAAATTCCAAGCCACGGTTGTCTGACTTCGTGGGCAAAACAAGGTGTTCTACTTTTGAATACGGTGCTTACGGTTCAGGCACATAAGCCGATGTCACACCGTGGTGTCGGCTGGGAAGAGTTTACGGATGCGGCAATTGCTAAATTAAATACACAGGATAGACCAATTGTATTTATTTTATGGGGGAAGCCGGCACAGGAAAAGGCGAAAATGTTGACAAATCCAAAACACCTTGTGCTGAAAGCACCTCATCCAAGCCCTTTGTCGGCATACCGAGGATTCTTTGGCAGTAAACCTTTTAGCCAGACAAATGATTTTTTGTTAAAGAATGGAGAAACTCCAATTCAGTGGGAGATTCCTGAAAAAATAGAAAATGAATTTTGAATAAGACTCAACTGGATGAGCCATATTTCATATAGTGAAGTATGGCTTATTTTATATGGATATCAGTGAATGTTTTCATAGCAAAACTGCCTTTCTAGTGTTTTCTGATTTGAAACTTTGATATTATTAAAAAAATGTAAAAAAATGAAAAAACTTCTTGATATATGTGATAGGTTTATGTTATACTGGCGATAGTATAGAATTATACTAATCTTGTAACAAATCAAACTAAAAAGATTAAAAGACTGGAGGAATATGATGAGGAGATTGAAGCGAAGCTTTTGGGCAAAAACAGCGGTTGCTGTTGCCTCAATCGCAATTGCAATCGGGGTGATTGGCGGAATTTCATTTGCGTCAAATAATCAGCCTTTTTTGGGAGATTGCATTGAGTACGGAATTGTTTGTAATTATCTGAATCAGACAGCAGATATGGAGACAAACTTTGCCGTAGGTAAGTACCAGGGGAATGGTCATTGGAATGGAAACACGATTTCCGAGAGCAAAGCAAATGCTTCCGGAGAAATTCGGATTGGGGAAGTTGTGGGAGAGTCGAAATTCCGTGGGACGCCTTATGTAGTTGTAAAGGAAAGTGTGAAAGATGAAGTTAAAGCAATGCTTGCATCTGTTTCAAACTATGCAGAATCTGTTGTGAAAAAGGCAGATTACACAACACCAAAAGATGTTAAGGACATGAACAATTATCATGTAGACATTACAGGGATTGATGAAGAAATTGTATATGTGGATGCAGATGCTATGGTTGAAAATATCACTGCGGGGAAAATTCAGAATGGTGGTGTTAAGGTTACATTGCGAGCAAATCAGTCCTTAGTATTTAATGTATCATTGAAAGATACTGTTCGCATTCCGGAATATAAGATTACTGTCAAAAATGGAAGTAAAACACATGAGGAAATGGCAGAGTCTGTTGTATGGAATATGCCTTATGTGACGAATTTGAATTTGGACTCAGATGGTATGAGAGCTACGGTAATTGCACCAAAAGCTTTTGTTAATTTGAGAACTACATCCGAAGGATGGCTGGTATGTCATACGGTTGTCAGCAACTCTGGCGAATGGCATATGATTTCAAAGAAAGTCCCGAAAGTGACACCAACGCCAAATGTGACAGCGACACCAACACCGAAAGTGACAGCAACACCGACACCGAAGGTAACGGCGACACCGACACCAAAAGTAACTGCGACACCGACACCAACGGCAACGCCGACAGCAACACCAACGGCAACGCCAACAGCTACACCGACAGCTACACCGGAAGTAACACCAACGGCTACACCGGAGGTAACACCAACGGCTACTCCGGGTGATGATGCAACACCGACACCGGAAGTGACAGCAACAGCTACTCCAAACTTGTTTGATTTTGATGAAGACACACCGAGAGCAAGTAAAGAGCTGACAGATCCGGATACACCAAAAGCATCAGCAACAAGTAAGAAAACAACTACTTTGCTTGACGAAGATGTACCATTATCTGATTCCGCACCGGAGACAGGAGATACAACAAATCTTTTGTTCCCAATGATTGTTATGGGATTGTCTGTATTAGCAATTTTCGGAGTAATTGTATTTAGAAAGAAAATGAACTAAGTTAAGAAGTAAATGAAAAAGAATCTACAAAATGATTCAAAATATAATAAGGAGTTTGCTAAGGCAGACTCCTTATTTCTTACAAAATAAAGAGGAGCCTGCCTTTTGGCAGACTCCTAAATTGTGATTCTTTTTATTTGTTTAAATTCTCATTCGCTGTTGCTAACATCAGTTTGATACGATTTAACTGGTTTACTTCGCTGGCACCGGGATCATAGTCAACGGCTACAATGTTGGCATCTGGGAATGCCTTTCGAATCTGTTTGATAACACCTTTACCAACGACATGGTTTGGCAGACAGCCAAATGGCTGAGTACAAACGATGTTTGGTACATTGCTGTGAATCAATTCAATCATTTCACCTGTGAGAAACCATCCTTCGCCGGTCTGGTTACCGTTAGATACGAAAGGCTCTGCATATTTAGCCAGTACGTGAATCTCGGGTGGTGCCTCAAAACGTTTGCTCTCAGCAAGTGCTTTGCAGTATGGCTTGCGGAACTGATTTAACAGCCAGATAGCAGCATTTCCAAGCCACTTACTGGTTTTCTTAAAGCCAAGATGATCAGCCTTAAATTCACTATCGTAAGCACTGTACATAAAGAAGTCAAGCATATCCGGACAGACTGCTTCAGCACCTTCAGCTTCCAAGAGTTCGACAACATGATTGTTGGCTGCAGGGAGATATTTAACTAAAATCTCACCAACGATTCCAACACGTGGTTTTTTCTTTGTTTCATCTAATTCTATTTCATCAAATGCCTTCACGATTTGTTTGATATTTTTCTTAAGTTCCGACTGCTTTGGTTTTTTCACAGCCTCAATACAGACTTTTTTCCATTTATCGTGAAGAGCGTTTACGGAACCCGGTACTTTCTCGTAAGGGCGGGTGTGGTATACGACACGCATAAACAAATCACCGTAGATTAAGCTGTGAATAGCGGCTTTTAACAATCGATAATTGATGTCAAAGCCGGAGTTTGTTTCCACGCCGGCACTTAATGAGATAACCGGAATCTGTTCCATGCCTGCTTTTTTTAGTGCACGGCGGATAAAGCCGATATAGTTCGTTGCACGGCATCCACCACCGGTCTGAGTAATGATTAAAGCAGTTTTATTTAAATCGTACTCACCGGATAACAACGCTTTCATAAACTGTCCGACCACAAGAAGAGACGGATAGCATGCATCATTATTTACATATTTTAAGCCGTAATCCAATTCGCCTACGCCGGTAGGAAGCTGGACAAGATTATAACCACAGGCAGCAAGAGCCGGCATTAAAATGTCAAAATGAATTGGTGACATCTGTGGTGCTAAAATCGTGTAACTTTTACGCATTTCTTTTGTAAATTCAACTCGTTTATAGGCTGAATTTTGAGGAGAGGACTTAATTCCCTTGCGTTCGCGGTCTTTCACGGCGGAAATAAGCGAACGGATACGAATTCTTGCGGCACCTAAGTTGTTGACCTCGTCAATTTTAAGAACCGTACATATTTTATTGGAACTTGTCAAAATATCATTGACCTGGTCGGTTGTTACTGCGTCAAGTCCACATCCAAAAGAGTTAAGCTGAATCATATCCAGATTGTTCTGGGTGCGTACAAAACTGGCAGCGGCATAAAGTCTGGAATGATACATCCACTGATCCATCGCAATCGTTGGCCGGTCAACTTTTCCTAAATGGGAAATGCTGTCCTCAGATAATACTGCAATGTCGTAAGATGTAATCAATTCCGGAATACCGTGGTTGATTTCCGGGTCAATATGGTAAGGACGACCGGCTAACACAATACCACGCTTGTTGTTATCTGCCATCCATTTTAATACGCGTTCGCCCTCTAAGCGGATATCATTTCTTGTTTTTTGCAATTCTTCGTATGCCTTGTGGGCAGCTTTTCGAATCTCGCCGGCATCAATATTATTTTCTTTGCCGAGATAGCGTACTAACTCATCGGCAAGAATTTTATCGCTTTCAAAGGAGACGAATGGATTCTGGTAGGTAATCGATTCATCTGCCAATTCTTCTACATTATTTTTGATATTTTCTCCATAAGAAGTGACAATTGGGCAGTTGTAGTGGTTGCCCGCTTCATCAAATTCTTTGCGCTCGTAAGGAACACAAGGGTAAAAAATGTACGAAACGCCCTGGTTTAACAGCCATGAGATATGTCCATGAGCTAACTTTGCCGGATAACATTCCGATTCGCTTGGAATCGATTCGATACCAAGTGAATAAATGTTTCGGTTGGAAGCCGGTGAAAGAACGACTTCGTAGCCAAGTTCCGTAAAGAAAGTAAACCAGTATGGATAATTCTCATACATATTTAATACGCGTGGAATTCCGACCTTGCCGCGATATGCTTTGTCCGCAGATAATGGTTTATAGTGGTCAAAAAGACGCTTATTTTTATAGGCGTAAAGGTTTGGAACGTCACGGTTTGTCTTTTCTTTGCCAAGACCACGTTCACATCGGTTACCGGACACAAACTGACGGCCACCGGTAAAGCGGTTTATTGTAAGGAGACAATGATTGGTACATCCCTTACATCTTGTCATGGAACTTTCAAATTTTAACTCGATAATGTCCTGTAAAGAGAGCATGGAGGAAGTTTCTCCCTCTTCGTAATGCTCACGGGCAATCAGTGCGGCACCAAAAGCACCCATGATACCGGCAATGTCAGGGCGAATTGCCTGACATCCGGAAACACGCTCAAAACTTCGTAATACCGCATCGTTATAGAAAGTACCACCCTGAACAACTACGTTTTTACCGAGATCTTTCGGGTCTGTTAATTTAATTACCTTTAACAGGGCATTTTTAATAACGGAAATAGCAAGTCCGGCAGAAATATCTGCGACCGTAGCTCCTTCTTTTTGTGCCTGTTTTACTTTAGAATTCATAAATACGGTGCAGCGGGAACCCAAATCAATTGGATTTTCGGCAAACAGAGCCAGTTTTGCAAAATCTTTTACTTCATAATTCAACGAGCGTGCAAACGTCTCGATAAAAGAACCACAGCCGGAAGAGCAGGCTTCATTTAACTGTACCTGGTCTACGGAGTGATTTTTGATTTTAATACATTTCATATCCTGACCGCCGATGTCCAGAATACAATCAACATCCGGGTCAAAGAAAGAAGCAGCGTAATAATGGGAAACGGTTTCAACTTCACCTTCATCTAACATCAAAGCGGATTTAATCAGTGCTTCGCCGTATCCGGTTGAACAGGAACGCACAATTGTGGCACTTTCCGGGAGCAGTTCATAAATTTCCTTAATTGCTTTAATTGTCGTCTTCAGTGGGCTTCCGTTATTATTATCATAGAATGAGTACAGAAGGGAACCGTCTTCGCCGACAAGAGCTACTTTAGTTGTTGTTGAACCGGCATCTACGCCAAGAAATACATTTCCTTCGTAAGTGGAGATATCTCCCTTCTTTACGCTGTGTACGTTATGTTTTTCGATAAATTCATTGTAATCAGTTTCATCTTTGAAAAGAGGCTCCATACGAGTCACTTCAAATTCAATTTTAATTTCGCCGGAAAGCTTCTTTAACAAAGCACCGATTGTTGTGGCGCCTTTTCCCTCCGAGTTCATGGCTGCTCCGCTTGCAGCAAAAAGATGGGAATTTTCCGGTGCAATAATGGCATCCCCGGTTAAATTAAGAGTGCGGATGAATGCCTGTTTTAATTCTGTTAAAAAGTGCAGCGGACCGCCGAGAAAAGCAACGTTACCGCGAATCGGTTTTCCGCAGGCAAGACCACTGATTGTCTGGTTTACGACAGCCTGGAAAATGGAAGCGGCAAGGTCCGGTTTCGATGCGCCCTCATTTATTAAAGGCTGAATATCAGTCTTTGCAAATACACCGCATCGTGCGGCAATCGGATATAAAGCCTGGTAATCTTTTGCATAGGTATTTAATCCGGCAGCGTCTGTTTTTAATAAGGTAGCCATTTGATCGATAAAAGAACCGGTACCGCCGGCGCAGATACCGTTCATTCGCTGCTCAATACCATCGGTAAAGTAAATAATTTTTGCATCCTCACCACCAAGTTCAATGGCGACATCGGTCTGAGGAGCATAACTTTTTAAGGAAGTAGCAACGCTCACAACTTCCTGCACAAATGGAATATCAAGGTGCTTTGAAATGGAAAGACCACCGGAACCGGTAATCATCGGTGCGATGTCACAGTCACCAAGTTCGTTGTAAGCACGTTCCATAATTGCACGTAAGGTTTCCTGGATATTTGCGTAGTGGCGCTCATAGGCAGAAAACAGTATGTTATTGTTATCATCCAGCACAGCAATTTTAACTGTGGTTGAACCAATATCGATACCTACTCGTTTCATAAGTACCTCCTAAAGTTTCCTATTAAAATCATTTTTTGTTATCTAATTATCGAAACCTTATTATACGACAAAAAGAATGGTTTTGCAACAAAATTAGAAAGAACAAATGGCATTCTTTTGAATAGGATAATAAAAAAAGGCAGGAATCTGAAAATGAATCAACGCTTTTGTAATGGAATGATACATGTCATTCGCTCCGGCGATAATCTTTATCAGCTGAGCAGACGCTACCGTGTTCCGCTCGCACTTATTCTGCGGGCAAACCCTTATGTGGATGTGTATAATTTAAGACCGGGACAGGAAATCTGTATTCCGATGCCCTGTGGAAGCGGACCGATAGCAGGACGGGGAATGCAGCAGGAAAACGTGGAGACAACCGAACAGGAGACAGACGATGAGGAATACGAAGAGGAACAAACGGCACAGTCAGAGGAAGAAAAAGAGGTGTCTTGTGTCTATCGTGCAGATGGAACAAAAAGCCTTGGAGCGATATTGAATGAGTGTGGTATGACGATGGCAGAGTTTTTTGAAAAGAATAATCCGGAGCAGATTATTATCGCGGCAGATGTCCTTTTTGAAGTGCCAAAGAAGGTTTGACAAAGGTTATTAGAACCTTTATAATGAAAACGAATTGGTCAGACTCGGCGATGCCTTGTTTTCGGGGAATCGCCGTTGTCTTTGAAAGGAAGGTGAACAAGCATGATTTCCATTTACAAAACCATAGAAGACGATATGGTGGTGCTTGATAAAATAGAAGAGGGTTGTTGGATATCAGCCATTCACCCAAATGAGGAAGAATTGACTTTTTTGGAGGAAGAAACCGGGATTGATTTGGATGATTTACGGGCACCTTTAGATGATGAGGAGCGTTCCCGTATCGAGTTGGAAGATGGATACAATATGATTTTGGTGGACATTCCTTCGCTTGATGAGAAAGACCGGTATGTCACGATTCCTCTTGGTATTTACATGACAAAGGAGCATATCATTACGATTTGTCTGGAAGAATCACCGGTTTTGAAAGCATTTGTAAACCGTAGAGTACGCGAGTTTTACACATTCAAAAAGACTCGCTTTGTATTCCAGATTTTGTATCGCAATGCTGCTTCCTACCTGCGTTATCTGCGTATTATTGACAGAAAAAGTGACCAGATTGAGGAAAAACTGCATATTTCCCAGAAAAACAGTGAGTTGATTGAACTTTTAGAGCTGGAAAAAAGTCTGGTTTATTTTACCACTTCCCTGCGCTCAAATGAGGTCGTTTTAGAGAAACTTCTGCGGACGGAGCGCGTTAAAAAATATCCGGAAGATGAGGACTTATTGGAAGATGTCATTATCGAGAATAAACAGGCGATTGAAATGGCAAATATATACAGTGGAATTTTAAGTGGAATGATGGATGCGTTTGCGTCTGTTATATCCAATAACTTAAATATTGTAATGAAGTTCTTGGCAACGGTTACGATTGTTTTATCAATCCCGACGATGATTGCCAGTTTCTTTGGAATGAACTTTGATAATATTCCACTTGGACATTCGCCGTTTGGATTTTTTACCATTATTGTATTAACGCTTATTATTTCCGGCGTTGTGGCGTTGTTGTTCCGCAAAAAAGATTTGTTTTAATAGGGAAAAGACGATTGTTGAATGGAGGTTAAAAAAGAATTATGAGTTTATTAGACCGATTGGAGAGAACACGGTTTGGAAAATTTGGCATTCCGAATCTGATGCGGTATGTCATTGGAGTTAATATTGTCGGAATTCTGATTAGTCTTGTGAATCCGATGTTTTATTATTCGTATCTGAGTTTGGATATTGCAAGTATTCTGCATGGACAGGTTTGGCGTATTTTCACCTTTGTGTTAAGCCCATCCGGGCAGTTTGGCGGTACCGGCATGGTTAGTTTATTGTGGTTTGCAATCTGGATTTTTGTGTATTATTCGATTGGAACAAATCTGGAGCGCATGTGGGGAACTTTCCGCTTTAATTTGTTTTATTTTGGCGGACTTTTACTGGTTGTAATTATGACATTTGTTTTTTATCTGTTTTTACAACTTGGATTAGTGCCAAATGCTGCAACTGCTTATACGGATTATATGCTTTCCGCCAATATTATGGATGATTTGAACCAGACGATGTTTTTAGCGTTTGCCTTTGCTTTCCCGGATGCACAGTTCCTTGTGTATTTTATTATTCCGGTTAAGGCAAAGTGGCTGAGTATTGTATATCTTTTGATGGATGGCTATATGTTTGTCCGCTATCTGATGAGTGGATATTATTATTCGGCAGCGGTGATTTTGGTTCTTTTATTAAACTTTTTTATCTTCTATTTTATGGGACGTGGTTCTCTTACGCCAAAGCAGGCGTACCATCAGAAGAAGAGAAAGATGGAATATAAGAAAAAAGCAGCACCCACACAGGAAAATGTACCAAGGCATCATTGTGTGATTTGTGGCAGAACAGATGTGGACTCTCCGCAGTTAGAGTTCCGTTACTGCTCCAAATGTGAGGGAAACTATGAGTATTGTTCAGAGCATTTATTTACCCATGAGCATGTGCATCATTAAAAGAAGGAAGGAATTGGAAAATGGAATTGTTTGGTATTGCGACAAATAGTGTACAAATGTTAGTGTTAGTAGCGGTTTTAACCGTGGCAGTTTTTGCTGTTTTGTATTTTGAAAAATTCCGCTATGAAGTAGAAGGAATTCGGATTTACCGCAAAGACAGCAAAAAGTCATGGACTAATCTACTGCTTGTATTAGCGGCAGCGCTGCTTGTAAAACTGATTTTTGCGGCAGCGTATGAAGGACATGGAACGGATATGACCTGCTTTAGTGCGTGGTCGGATATGATTTTTAAAGATGGATTCTGGAATTTCTATCATTCGGATTCTTTTACGGATTATCCGCCCGGATATATGGCAATGCTGTGGGGCATTGGGGCTCTGCGCAGCATCTTTAATCTGGATGTTGCAACGGGAGCCGGAAGATGTGTTATTAAACTGATTCCGATTTTGTTTGATCTTGGTGCAGGGGCATTGCTTTATAAGATAGCAAAGAGAAAATTTTCTGAAGGTTCTTCTCTTATTTTGTCAGCGACATACGTGCTCAGTCCGGTCGTTGTTTTGGATTCTTCGGCATGGGGACAGGTGGATGGTGTATTTACCTTTTTCCTATTGCTTGTCTGCTATCTGTGCATGGAAGAAAAGCGTATTTTTGCGTATTTTGCTTTTGTTGCCGGAGTTCTTATCAAACCGCAGATGATTATGTTTGCTCCGCTTTTGATTTGGACAATTATTGAACAGGTTTTCTTAAAAGATTTTTCAAAAGAAAAAATGTTTCGGGATTTAGTAGGCGGCGTTTTAGCTCTTGTGGCAATGGTTGTATTTACCCTTCCGTTTGGTGTGGACAAAGTGTTCAGCCAGTATGTGAATACGTTGGGCTCGTATCCGTATGCGACGATTAATGCATACAATTTCTGGGCGTTGTTAGGACAGAACTGGCAGCCGCAGGCAAATTCATTTTTAGGTGTGTCAGCAAGCTCGTGGGGAACACTCGCAATTTTAGTATCCGTTGCACTGAGTGCCGTGATTTTCTTCCGCTTAAAAGATGATAATTCCCGCTATTTTACAAGCATGGCGGTACTTCTTGCCAATATGTTTTTATTCTCAGTGCGTATGCATGAGAGATATTTATTCCCGGCAATTGCACTTATGTTGGCTGCCTTTTTGGTGAAGCCGACCAAACAGTTATTCTTTACTTATGTGGGATTTTCGGCTATTCACTTTTTGAATGTAGGTCATGTTTTGTGGGCGTATGTCGAGGAAAACGAAAATACGGCACCAAACGGACCGTTAATTGGAATTACGGCAGTCCTTACAATTTTAATGTTTGCTTATTTGATTTATGCTTCTTTTTCTGTTTCGGTTATGGAGGATTTAAAGGAGACAGCAGGAGGAAAGAAGAAAAAGCAGACGCTTCCGTATCTTGTGAAAAATCTGAAGGCAAAAGAGAAAGAGCCGGAAGAAGTTTATAAACAGCATATTCATGCGACAAGAAAAATGCCTAAATTTACAAAGTGGGATTATATTGTACTGTTTGGAATCCTTGTATTATACAGTGTATTTGCTTTTCATGACTTGGGTGATACCAAGGCACCGGAGACTTACTGGCAGCCGGAAAATGGCAATTCCCAGATTGTATTAGACCTTGGTAAAGCAAAAGATATCGGAATGATTTATACGTTCCTTGGAGCGAAGGAAGACCGTATGATGACACTTGAAATGTCAGAGGATGGGAAAAACTATGATTTGGTCGGCACGGTCAAAGCAACAAGTGTGTTCTGCTGGGATGCATTAAAGACTTGGGACAAAGAATCTCAGGAAGAGGGCGCGGATGATTATAATCTGGCAAAAGATTATCGTTATATCCGCCTAAGTGTTGATGAAGAACAGCTTTCTGATACCTTTATGCTGAATGAATTAGTGATTCTTGACAAAGACGGAAACTGGATGAAACCGGTCAATGCTTCTGAATATAAAAATCTGTTTGATGAGCAGGATTGTTTTGAGCCGCAGAGTGATTTGCCGGAGACTGTCTGGAAAGCTGAAAAAGCTGGAGAAACCGTGACTTTAGATTTGGGTGCAGATAGTTACTTTAGTATGCTGCGCGGCTACTCTACGGAGAAAGCAAATCAGCGGTTTGAAGTGGAAGTGGCAAAATCGGCAAATGACGGTGAGGAGCCACAGTATCAGAAAGTGGGAACGGTAGTCAGTGGTGAGGCTGATGGCTTTAGCAGACTTTTGGAGGAAAATCAGCAAAATGCCGATACTTATTCTTTTGCCAATGATTCGTACCGCTATATCCGTTTGACAACACTTTCGGATAATACAAGTTTGAATGAACTGGTACTGACGGATACGAATGGAAATACGGTGAAAATCCGTGACCATATTGGCGGAGATTCCTTGTTTGATGAACAGGATGGATACCGAAAGGCAATTACCTTTAGGAGCGGCACTTATTTTGATGAAATTTATCATGCGAGAACGGCTTATGAAATTGCGCATGGAATGAGCAATTATGAGTGGACACATCCGCCTCTTGGTAAAGTATTTATCAGTCTTGGTGTGCGCATGTTTGGCATGAATCCGTTTGGCTGGCGAATTATCGGTGTGCTGTTTGGAATCGGGATGATTCCGTTTATGTACTTCTTTGGCAGGCGCTTGTTCAAAAACCGCACGTGGGCGGCCGGTGCATTGACATTTTTGTTTACATTTGATTTTATGCATTTTACGCAGACAAGAATTGCTACGATTGATGTGTACGGAACATTCTTTATTATAGCAATGTTCTACTTTATGTATCAGTACAGCCAGACAAGTTTTTATGATACAAAATTGTGGAAGACCTTTATCCCACTTGGCTTAAGTGCAGTGATGATGGGACTTGGCTGTGCATCGAAATGGACGGCAGTATATGCGTCTGCCGGTCTTGCCGTGTTCTTCTTTGCCATTATGGGCTGGCGTATTTTTGAGTACCATCTGGCGAAGAAAAATCCGACGGGTGAAACCGAAGGAATTGCGCATAAACATATCATTGAAGTGTTTAAGAAGAAACTTCTTTTAACACTTGGTTTCTGTGTGATTTTCTTTGTGTTTGTAGCAGGAACGATTTATGTTGCTTCCTATGTTCCATTTGAGGACAGCGCAAAAGATAACACCGAGCGCTTCTACGAAGTGACAGATGAAAATTACGAAGGATTTAAATGGGAAAATACATTTGCTTCCGGTCTTGTGGATACACTTCGCGACCACAGTGGAAATCCTGTGGCTGAGACGGTCGGAAAAATGTTGAATAATCAGCATGCTATGTATGAATACCACAGCAAACTGGAGGCTACCCATCCATGGCAGTCAAGCTGGTATGAGTGGCCGACGATGATACGACCGATGTACTATTACTGTCAGACTTTGCGGGATGGTATGAAAGAGGGTATCAGTGCCTTTGGTAACCCGCTTGTATGGTGGGCAGGAATCCCGGCATTGATATTGATTCTTCTGCCATTTGGAAGAAGGCGTTCGAACAGACTTGGAAGCAAAACGTCGCAATGGCTTCAGAGTATCGGCTGTGAATTCTTTGTGTTCCTTGCTTTGTGGAGTGTGTTTGTGAAACAGTCTTCAAGTAATGGAGGCGGTGATTCATGGAAGTTATATGGACCGTTCCTTATTGTGCTTGGCGTGGCGTCGGCTTTGTATATTGCTTACCAGCTTGTGACAAGGGGAGATAAAAAAGCCTTGTTTATGGTATTTGCCTATGCGGTTCAATTATTACCGTGGATTTTAGTGCCGCGCTGTACATTTGCCTATCACTATTTTCCAAGTGTGCCATTTGTCGCCATGATGATTGTGTACTGCATGGTGAAACTTGTGGATTCGGATAAAAAATGGTTCAAATGGTGTATGGTTTATCTGGCAGTTGCCTTTTTCCTGTTCTTAATCTTTTATCCGGTACTTTCCGGACAGCCGATCTATGAGCAGATGGCAAGAGATGGTCTGCGCTGGCTGGAAGGCTGGCAGCTTGTCAGCTAAACAAACGATAGAAAGAAGGATAAAAACGTGAGAAAACTGATTCAAGAGATTCATAATGGGAAAAATATAAAGGAAAATTTAAAACATTATGCGGATATTGCCGTAAAAACATATGTGGATTATGGAACGCTTGAAATGACTTTTTCTGCGTATTCGCTTTTGGAAGATGAAATACAGGTGTTAGATGCGGATGAGAAGGAGAAAATGCTCTCGCAGGTAAAACAGGCGATTGGCTGCTTGGCGGATGAGTCCTGTGATTATGCAGCGCTTGGCGAAAAAATGAGTCATCTGCGGGATGAGATTACAGATAAAATGGATGTTTTAACTGCGTACACGGACCGCATGATTTGTTATGAATACGTGTTAAACCGTATGGAATTAAAATATCTTTCCAAGAAAGAATTGTCAGAGAAACTGGCAGCTTTTGAGGAAGAAGAGTACATGAAAATGTTAGAAGGGTATTTGTTTGGCAGTAAAGATCAAAAGGTGGCGCTTGATAAAATTCGTTTGATTATGGGACAGATTCCGGTTCATATGACAAAGAATAAACTGTTTGAGCGGATTGGTGAGGCGCTTACGTTGTATCAGGATGGCGACAAATCGGCACTGGATGGCTTTTTGTACATGGTGCGTACGAGTGCGATGTTGTATGAACCAAAGCAGGAAGAAAATCAGTTTCCGGAGATTTTAGAGGCTCTGCAAACGTTTGAACAGACCGATTTTGAGTCATTGGAGGGCGAGAAATACAATCAATTGGTATCGCTTTTGGAAAAGACAGCCAAAGAAATTCATGAGATTACGGACTTTTATTATGAAGTGCAAAATGTTGTGAATGGTGTGTATGCCATGGCACTGATTCTTCCTTACCGTGAGAAAATGAGCCGGATTGAAAAAGCGGGAAGAAACGTTTGGCAGGCATTGGCACAAGGAGAGTTAAAAGAAGAACTGTTAGTGCCGTTAGAGGGCAGTATCGAGGAGTGTGTTGAAAAATCCAGTCATTTGGAATCGATTTTATATGAAATTCGCAGTTCTTATAAGAAAGAATTAATGGAAACCGGTCTTGCCGGACAGTTCCACGATTTTGTATTAGTGGCAAATCTTTTGTCAGACAGTTTGTTTATTGACTTGTCAGTATCCGGTGAGGAAGAGGAAAAAGCAGACCTTTCCTATGTGAGAAAATGCACAGATGAATTAGTAAATGAACTTTCCGAGAAGTTAAGCCGGGTGTCAAAACCGGTGAAAAAAGCAATTATGGGACTTGTCCTTGAAAAACTGCCATTGACGTTCCAAAATTCGGATGAGGTACTTGATTATATCCGTGTTAATCTGATGGGGTGTCAGGACAAGGCTGAAAAATGTGTGGTACTTACGATGTTAGCAGACTTGATTCGTGAGGAGCAGGAGTGGACATAATATGATTTACTGGTATCAGAATTTATATATGGATGAAACCGTAGAAAAAAATCCGAAACGGTGCAAAAAACGGGTGGAAAAGCGGCGCCCATGGAAAAAGAGTTACGTCGTGCTTACCTTGGCGCAGAATGATAAGAATTTGTTTGAGATTATGCAGACGCGCCAGTTGTTTTTTCGCCGCTACCGTCATGTGGATATGTATGTAGTGGCACTGACTTCGGATTATGATGCCGCTGTCGAAATCCTGCAGCAGATTTTAGAAAAAGGATATCGTGAGAATCCGGAATATAACCCAAGGAACGTATTTGCCAAGAAGGAGTTTTATCCGGGTAGAAAGTAACAGAGAAAAGAGGTGTGCCTATGTGGATTTTTTTATTAATACTCAAATGGATTTTCATTATACTTGGCATACTTTTAGGACTTGTTTTACTATTTACGCTTCTTGTTTTATGTGTGCCGGTGCGCTACCGGGCAGCAGGGGATAACCGTGAAAAAATTCAGTATTCATTTAAGGTGAGCTGGCTTTTGTCTGTTGTTGCCGTGAAAAAGAAAAAAGATTCGGAGCAGATTGTTTTCTCTGTGTTTGGTATTCCGATAAAGAGAATGGGAAATGAAAAACCAGTAAAAAAAAACGTGGTGAAATCAGAGAAAGAAAAAGAGCCGGAACCATTACAGGATAACAAAGAAGAAACAGGCGAGCCGGTTTTGGCAGCGCAGGAAGAAAAAAAGGAACAAAGAAAGGACAAGAAGAAGAGAACTTTTTCCAGGACAAAAAAAGCGAAGAAAAAGAAAAACAAAAAAAACTTTTCATTTCAAGGGCTATCCAGTATAATGAAGTGTGTGAAACAAAACAAGAAACTTTTGAAACGGTTGTATCGGGAAATAAAAGAGCTGCTTAAGTATCTCGCACCGAAAAAGGTGAGAGGGACATTTGCATTTGGAACCGGCGACCCTTCATCGACGGGGCTTGTTACGGGTCTTATCAGTTTGTTCCCGATTGCTTATCAGGAGGACGTTTATGTTACACCGGACTTTGAGGAAAAAAGACTGGCTGCTGATTTTTTTGTAAAGGGCAGAATGAGGGTGATTTATTTTTTGCGGCTCTTTTTGAGACTGTATCAGGATAAAGAATTGAAACGAATGTGGAAACAGATTCATAGATTAAAAAAGGAGGCTTTTTAAAATGTCAGAAAATAATTTTACCAACACAGTAGAATCCCTGTTTAAGGGGATGGATGCATTTATCACAACAAAGACCGTAGTGGGAGACGCTGTGCGTTTTGACGATGGAACCATTGTACTTCCGCTTGTGGATGTGAGCTTTGGCGTTGCTGCTGGTGCATTTGCAAACGACACCGAAAAGAAAAACAACGGTGGCGGCGGTATGGGTGGTAAAATCCAGCCAAGTGCCGTGTTAGTAATTAAAGACGGAACGTCCAAACTTGTCAATGTGAAGAACCAGGACGGTATCACAAAGATTCTTGATATGGTACCGGATTTTGTTGACAAATTTGCCGGAAAGAAAAATAAAGAGCAGCCACACGATGCGGGAAAAGATGCGGAATAATCCGTAAGAATTGTGGAAATTTTAAAATTTGTAAAAAAATAAAAATTTTGCTTGCATTATAGTTGGAATTTTGCTAAAATATTCGTGTTGTCGTGTGTGAGAGATATTTTGTTTCATATAGAAGAGACATGCGAAGTTTAAGCAGAAGGAGGTGCTTTTCATGGCTAAATGTGCAGTATGTGGAAAAGGCGTACACTTTGGTAACGCTGTCAGCCACTCTCATAGAAGAAGCAATAAGATTTGGAAATCGAATTTGAAATCTGTTAGAGTAAAGGTGAACGGTGGTACAAAGAAAATGTATGTTTGTACTTCATGCCTTCGTTCTGGTAAAGTGGAAAGAGCGTAGTTGCGGTTTACCCGTACATCATAAAAAAAGAACACATTCTTATACTAGAGTAGGAGAATGTGTTCTTTTTTTAGTCACAGTTTGTGAAGAGATTATAGCCAAGGACAAGACAGGCAATAATAATCAGGATGGCAAGCAGACTGTGCCGCATGAAAAGCATGATGCACATACCGATGCCAATCCAAAACAAAATAAATCCGATTAAGCGTTTCATAAAAGATACCCGCATAGATGTCTTTGTTACTATTCTATGCAGAAAATGGGAAAAGTTTCGCAGTATGTGGATTTGCTTTTTTTTATAGAATAGTGTAAAATAAAGATAATTATGCAGTTATCCGTTAGGGGATACCAGATTGGAGGTTACTATGAAAGGTCAGATGGATACCGAAATGGGCAAAATCTTTGTAGATGAGGATGTATTGGCTAAGTATGCCGGTTCCGCAGCGGTAGAGTGTTTTGGCGTTGTTGGTATGGCATCCGTAAACGTACGCGATGGCTTTGTAAAGTTGTTGAAAAAGGACAACTTGCGTCATGGCGTGAATGTTAGTGTGGCGGATGGCAAGCTGATGATTGAACTTCATATTATTGTGGCATACGAAGTAAGTATTCTTGCGGTTGCACAAAACCTTGTTGATAATGTGAAGTATAAGGTAGAAGAGTATACCGGCATGGAAGTTGGAAAAATTACCGTATGCGTTGAAGGCGTACGCGTGATTAACTAATTTGCCTGTTAAATTGGAGGAGAAAACTGTGATTATAAAAACGATGGATGCCTCTTTTGTAAGAAAGTGTTTTCTTGCTGGGGCAAATGCAATCGATGCAAAGAAGGAAGTAATAAACGATTTGAATGTGTTCCCTGTACCGGATGGCGATACAGGAACCAATATGACGATGACTATTATGTCTGCGGCAAAAGAAGTAGCAGCGTTAGAAAATCCGGATATGAAATCGCTTGGTAAAGCAATTTCCGGTGGTTCTTTACGTGGTGCAAGAGGAAACTCAGGTGTTATTTTGTCGCAATTACTCCGTGGATTCACGAAAGAAGTGTCAAAGGTTGATGAAGTGGATGTCGATGTTTTGACAAAAGCCTTTGAACGTGCTGTAGAATCTGCGTATAAAGCAGTGATGAAACCAAAAGAAGGAACGATTCTTACAGTTGCCCGTGGTGGTGCAGATAAAGCACTTGAGTTAAATGGGCGCACGGATAACATTGCAGAGTTTATGAACAGCGTAATTATGCATATGCGTGATGTGTTAGATCAGACGCCGGAACTTTTGCCGGTGTTAAAAGAGGCCGGTGTTGTGGATTCCGGTGGAGAGGGTCTTGTTACCGTGTTGGAAGGTGCATATACCGCGTTGATTGGCAAGGAAGTGAAAATCGATGTGGAACCGGCTGCCACTTCTGTTAAGAAACCAAGCATGGGAGCAGATGCCGGCGTTGTTGCTGAGGCGGATATTAAATTTGGCTACTGCACCGAGTTTATCATTATGCTTGAAAAGCCATTTGGAAGGAAAGAAGAAATAGAATTTAAGGCATTTTTGGAATCCATTGGTGATTCGATTGTCTGTGTTGCCGATGAGGAAATTGTTAAAATTCATGTGCACACAAACGACCCGGGTCTTGCGATTCAGAAAGCGCTTACCTATGGTTCTCTGACACGCATGAAAATTGATAATATGCGCGAAGAACATCACGAGCGTGTCATCAAAAATGCTAGTGAGATGGCAAAACAGCAGAAACAAGAAGAAAAGAAAGTGGAATTTAAAGAAAATGGTTTTATCAGTGTTTCGGTCGGAGATGGACTTACGGATTTGTTCCATGAACTTGGTGTGGATGAAGTGATTGAAGGCGGTCAGACGATGAATCCGAGTACCGAGGATGTTCTTGGTGCGATTGAGAAAATTCCTGCGAAAAACATCTATATTCTGCCAAATAACGGTAATATTATTTTGGCGGCAGAGCAGGCAAAGGATTTGACAAAGGATAAGGCGGTTCACGTAATTCCAACGAAAAATATTCCGCAGGGAATTGCAGCAATGATTAACTTTGTGGAAGGATTTACACCGGAGCAGAATGAAGAGGCGATGACAGAAGCACTATCCGAGGTGAAATCCGGACAGGTCACTTATGCGGTAAGAGATACTGTAATTGACGGGAAGGAAATTAAAGCCGGCAATATCATGGGATTGAGCGATAAGACGATTGAGGTAGTTGGCACCGATGTAGTGGATACGACAATTGATTTATTAAAAAAGATGATGGATGAAGAATCGGAACTCATTACCATTTATTATGGTGAAGAGGGAACCAAAGAAGATGCAGAAAAAATCGCAAAAGCCATTGAGGAGATTGATGACGAGATGGAAGTCGAGATTCAGTATGGCGGACAGCCGATTTATTACTACTTTGTGTCCATAGAGTAGTGAAATTATAAATACAGATGGAGGATGAATAATGAATATTGTATGTTTGGACTTAGAGGGCGTACTGGTACCTGAAATTTGGATTGCTTTTGCAAAAGCAAGTGGAATCCCGGAGTTAAAAAGAACGACGAGAGACGAACCGGATTATGATAAACTGATGAATTGGCGTCTCGGTATTTTGAAAGAGCATGGACTTGGACTGAAAGAAATTCAGGAAACAATTGCTACGATTGACCCGATTCCCGGAGCAAAAGAATTTCTGGATGAACTGCGCAAAACGACACAGGTTATTATCATCAGTGATACATTTACTCAGTTTGCGGCTCCGCTTATGGAAAAACTGGGATGGCCTACCATTTTCTGCAATTCTCTGGAAGTGGCAGAAAACGGTGAGATTACCGGATTTAAGATGCGAATTGAAAATTCCAAATATACAACAGTGAAAGCACTGCAGTCGATTGGTTATGAAACGATTGCCAGCGGTGACAGCTATAATGATTTGGGAATGATTCAGGCAAGTAAGGCGGGTTTCTTATTTAAGAGTACCGAGCAGATTAAGAAGGACCATCCGGAACTTCCTGCTTTTGAAGAGTATGATGAGTTACTTGCTGCCATTAAAAAAGCATTATAATCAATAGAAAGTGTGACAAAAATGTCAAAACAAATTGGACGTAATGAGCCATGCTGGTGTGGCAGCGGACGCAAATATAAGGTCTGTCACGCCGGTTTTGATGCAAAGATTGAATCTTATCGTGAGCAAGGTTACATTGTGCCGCCTCACCACATCATCAAAACACCGGCTCAGATTGAACAAATAAAAGAAAGCTGTAAAATTAACATTGCTATTTTGGATTATCTGGAAGAGCATATTTATGAGGGAATGAATACCAAAGAAATCGACCGGATTGTGTACGATATGACAACCAAAAGAGGCGGAATCCCGGCACCTTTAAATTATGAAGGATTTCCGTACAGTGTCTGTACTTCGGTAAATGACCAGGTATGTCATGGATTTCCGTCAGAAGATGTCATATTAAAATCGGGCGATATTGTGAATGTGGATTGTTCGACAATTTTAAATGGATATTTTTCGGACTCTTCCCGTATGTTTTGCATCGGTGAGGTGTCACCGGAGAAAAAACGTCTTGTACAGGTAACAAGAGAGTGTGTGAAGAAAGGATTAGAACAGGTCAAGCCATGGGGATTCCTTGGTGATATGGGTCAGGCGGTGCATGATCATGCAGCGGCAAACGGCTACACGGTGGTTCGTGAAATTGGCGGTCACGGTGTCGGACTTGAGTTCCATGAGGAGCCATGGGTTGGTTATCATTCTAAACGAGGCGAAGAGATGCTGTTAGTGCCTGGTATGATATTTACGATTGAACCTATGGTAAATATGGGAAAAGAAGATATTATAACCGATTCAAAAAATGGCTGGGAAGTTTATACAAAAGATCATATGCCATCGGCACAGTGGGAAATCATGGTGCTTGTGACAGAGGAAGGAAATGAGGTATTGTGTTGGTAGTTTACTGATTTCTTAGGAAATCAAGGAAAAGGGAGGTTTTGCTATGTTAAATGGGGAAAAAGAACAAAAACGAAGTGTTCATTTTTTTGCTTTAATGTTAGCACTGAGTTTGTGTATGCATACGGCATTGTGTATTTTCTTTTATTGTATTGGTGTAACAATTTTATACGTGTTTAATATTGCAAGTGTTGTGATCTATTTATTGTTGCTTTTTTTGGTTTCACGTGTGAAGCATATGGAGAGATGGATGCTGGTACCATTTGCCGAAGTGCTTGTACATGTACTTTTGTGTAACCTGTGCTTAGGCTGGGGATATGGCTTTTCTTTATATGGTTTTATGCTTATTCCTGTTATTTACTACATTGCCTGTATTTATATGAAGAGCCGAATTGGTGTGGTTATGTCAAGTGTACTTGGTATTTTTGATTTGCTTGTGATTGTTCACTCGGCATCGTCAGCCGGAGAAATTAATAAATTACCGGGTATGTCAAACCATAGGATGCTTGTTATTTTTGCAATTAATGTAGCTATCTGTACCATTTTTCTAATGGCTTATTCTGCGTACTTTGTTGTTGCAATACGCAGTGCGACAAATGTGTTAGAGGAGCGGAATGATGAACTTGATTTTATGGTTCATTACGATGCACTCACAAATATGAGAAATCGCCAGAATATGGATGAAATATTTGAGGAATACGAGTGTTATGAAAAAGATTATTGTGTGGTGCAGATGGATTTGGATAATTTCAAACAGACAAACCGTACGTACGGTCATTCCTGCGGAGATGAGCTTTTGATTAATCTTTCTTATCTAATCCGCCAGGCAGTGAGAAATCGTGGTGAAGTGTGCCGCTGGGGCGGTGATGAAGTGTTACTGCTTCTGAAGATGGATAAAAAAAGCGGGTACCGCTTAACGGAAAAAATTCGCAAAGAAATTGCGGACTATGTACTTACTTACCAGCGTCAGCGTGTGTCAGTTACGGCAACGTTTGGATTTGTATACTGCGATGAAAAACAGACAATGAAAGAGCGGATTGCACTTGCAGATTCGCGTTTGAATCAGGGGAAGGAAAAGGGGAAAAATCAGGTCGTGAACTAAAAATGAATTAGTTTTACGAAAAGAAAGGAATCGATACGATGAATGAGTTTCTTGATATTTTCATGGAAGCAGGAGTGGATACATTAAAACTTATTCCATTTCTTTTTCTTACCTATATTTTAATGGAGTGGATCGAACACCGCACCGGAAGTCATACACAGGCGGCGATTTTGCGTGCCGGAAAAGCAGGACCGGTATTTGGCGGAATTTTAGGTATTGTGCCACAGTGTGGCTTTTCGGCAGCAGCATCAAATCTGTATTCCGGTGGTTTGATTACGGCAGGCGCTTTGGTGGCTGTCTTTTTGTCTACTTCCGATGAAATGCTTCCGATTTTTATTTCTGAGGCAGTACCTGCATGGACAATTATTAAGATTTTGGCGGTTAAAATGGTAATGGGAATCCTTTTTGGCTTCCTTTTGGACTTTTTGTATCACAGTATCTGGGGCAGAAAAATGAGATACCGGAACATCCATACAATGTGTGAGAGTGAACACTGCAAATGTGATGATGAGGGGATTTTTTCCTCTGCGCTGCGTCACACAATTCACATTACCATTTTTTTGTTTTTGATAACACTTGTTCTGGAAGCTGTTATTGATGGTGTGGGTGAAGAGGCTTTAGCCGGATTTCTTATGGACCGTCCGGTTCTCGGCGAGATTTTGGCGGGGGCAATTGGCATGGTTCCAAACTGTGCGTCGTCCGTAGTCATTACTCAGCTCTATTTACAGAAAGTCATTAGCGCCGGTCCGATGATGGCAGGATTATTTACCAATGCCGGTGTCGGCACACTTGTTTTGTGCCGCATGAACCGCAAACACGTAAAACAAAACGTCGGTATTTTGTGTTATTTATATGTGGCGGGTGTCATTGGAGGAATTTTGATTGATTTGCTTGGAATCAATTTTTAATACTTATTATTAGAGTTTTTAACTGTGGATAAGATAGTGGTAATGTTATTGAAGTTTGTTGTTAGAAAAATCAGACCGGGTTTCAACCTGATGGACGTTGAACACCGGTCTGATTTTTCTAATAAAGCAACAATTAAAACATTTCCATATCGTGTTTACTTGACATAAAGCCCCACCTTGCTTTATACTAGGAGATTATGAGGGGAAGTTTACCCTTTTATGAAACGAAATGGAGATGAGAGAGAGAATGAACTACCATATTGCAGTGATTCCCGGAGACGGAATCGGACCTGAAATTGTGGCAGAAGCTAAAAAGGTATTGAATAAAGTGGCAGATACATATGGGCACACATTTGAATACGAAGAATTGTTGATGGGCGGCTGTTCCATTGACGCATACGGCGAGCCTTTGACAGATGAAACCTTAGAGCGTGCAAGAAAAAGTGATTCGATTTTGCTTGGTGCGGTCGGTGGACGAGTCGGAGTGGACAGCTGGTATGAATTGCCACCGGAAAAAAGACCGGAAGCAGGTCTTTTGAAAATTCGTAAGGGACTTGGCTTATTCTGTAACCTTCGTCCGGCAATTCTGTTTGAAGAATTGAGCGGCGCTTGTCCGTTGAAGGAAGAAATTGTAGAAGGTGGTTTTGATTTTATCTTTGCCCGTGAGTTGACGGGTGGTCTTTACTTCGGTGAACGCTATACCAAAGAGATTGATGGCGTGCGCACCGCAGTGGACACTTTAAAATATGATGAAAATGAGATTCGCAGAATTGCCATTCAGGCGTTTGAGATTGCGATGAAGAGAAATAAAAAAGTCTGCAGTGTTGATAAAGCAAATGTATTGGATTCTTCCAGACTTTGGAGCAAAGTCGTCGAGGAAGTCAGCAAGGATTATCCGGAAGTGACATTGACAAATATGCTGGTTGACAACTGTGCAATGCAGATTGTAAGAGATCCGAAACAGTTTGATGTCATTTTGACAGAGAATATGTTTGGCGATATTTTGTCGGATGAGGCAAGTATGGTAACCGGTTCTTTAGGAATGCTTTCTTCTGCAAGTTTAGGTGAGGGAACCTTTGGTATGTATGAGCCAAGTCACGGGTCAGCACCGGATATCGCGGGACAAAATAAGGCAAATCCGATTGCGACGATTTTGTCGGCAGCTATGTTACTACGTTATTCCTTTGGACTTTCCAAAGAAGCAGATGCGGTTGAAAATGCCGTCAAGACTGTGCTCAAAAAAGGAATGCGTACGATTGATATTATGGATGAAGGTAAGACTCTGCTTGGTACAAAAGAAATGGGTGATGCCATTGCAGCAGAGATTGAATAGGAGGACGACAAGATGAAAAGTGATTCAGTAAAAAAAGGAATGCAGACAGCACCACAGCGTTCTTTGTTTAATGCGCTTGGTTTGACAAAAGAAGAGCTGGAAAAGCCGCTTGTAGCTATTGTCAGCTCTTATAATGAAATTGTTCCGGGTCATATGAATCTGGACAAAATTGTAGAGGCAGCAAAACTTGGTGTCGCTATGGCAGGTGGTACACCAATTGTATTCCCGGCAATTGCCGTATGTGATGGTATTGCGATGGGACATGTGGGAATGAAATATTCTTTGGTAACCCGTGACTTGATTGCGGATTCAACCGAGTGTATGGCACTTGCACATGCTTTTGATGCGATGGTAATGGTGCCAAACTGTGATAAAAACGTACCGGGTCTTTTGATGGCTGCAGCACGTGTGAATATTCCAACCGTATTTGTCAGCGGTGGTCCGATGTTAGCCGGCCATGTGCAAGGACAGAGAACTTCTCTTTCAAGTATGTTTGAGGCAGTTGGTGCTCATGCGGCAGGCAAAATGACCGAAGAGCAGGTGGATGATTATGTCAGCCATGCCTGCCCGACCTGTGGTTCCTGCTCCGGTATGTATACAGCAAACTCCATGAACTGTCTGACCGAGGCAATTGGTATGGGACTGCAGGGAAATGGTACAATTCCGGCTGTATATTCCGACCGAATCAAACTGGCAAAACATGCCGGTATGCAGGTTATGGAAATGTATAAGAAAAATATCCGTCCACGTGACATTATGTGTGAGAAAGCATTTTTAAATGCGATGACAGTCGATATGGCACTTGGATGTTCGACCAATACGATGCTTCATCTGCCGGCAATTGCTCATGAAGCAGGCGTAAAACTGAATTTGGATATTGCCAATGAAATTAGTGCAAAGACACCTAACCTTTGTCATCTGGCACCGGCAGGCCACACCTATATGGAACAGTTGAATGAGGCAGGCGGTGTTTATGCGGTAATGAATGAGCTGAATAAGAAGGGTCTTCTTTATACAGACCTTATGACTGTGACCGGAAAGACGGTAGGTGAGAACATTGAACATGTAGTAAACCGTAATCCGGAAGTAATTCGTCCAATTGATAATCCATACAGTGAAACTGGTGGCATCGCCGTTTTGAAAGGTAACTTGGCACCGGATTCCGGCGTTGTAAAACGTTCTGCCGTAGTACCGGAAATGATGGTTCATGAAGGTCCGGCGCGTGTTTTTGACTGCGAGGAAGATGCAATTGCTGCTATCAAGGGCGGTAAAATTGTTGCAGGAGATGTTGTTGTTATCCGCTATGAGGGACCAAAGGGTGGTCCAGGTATGAGAGAGATGCTCAATCCAACTTCCGCAATTGCCGGTATGGGACTTGGCTCTTCCGTTGCTTTGATTACGGATGGACGTTTCTCGGGAGCTTCCCGTGGTGCTTCGATTGGACATGTTTCACCGGAAGCAGCGGTTGGTGGTCCGATTGCTCTTGTAGAAGAAGGAGACATCATTAAGATTAACATTCCGGAAAATACTTTGATGGTAGATATTTCGGATGAAGAGATGGAAAAGAGACGTAAAAACTGGCAGCCAAGAGAGCCGAAAGTGACAAGTGGTTACTTACGTCGTTATGCCAATATGGTAACAAGTGGCAGCACAGGAGCGATTTTGAAATAATACGATGCGTGTGAGAATAGGGAAACAGACGAAAAGAAAGAGGTGCAAGGTATGCAAATAAATGGGTCACAGATTATGATTGAATGTCTGCTTGAGCAGGGCGTAGATACCATCTTTGGTTATCCGGGAGGTTCTATTTTAAACGTGTACGATGAATTATATCGTTATCAGGATAGAATCCGTCACGTGCTTACCTCTCATGAGCAGGGAGCTTCCCATGCGGCAGACGGTTATGCTAGAGCAACAGGAAAAGTTGGCGTGTGTATGGCAACGAGCGGACCGGGAGCAACGAACTTAGTTACCGGTATTGCAACGGCATATATGGATTCTGTACCGATGGTTGCGATTACTTGTAATGTTACACTTCCGATGCTTGGAAAAGATTCCTTCCAGGAGGTTGATATTGCCGGTGTCACAATGCCGATTACGAAACATAGTTTTATTGTAAAAGATGTAAAGGATTTGGCTGCGGTTATGCGCCGTGCCTTTAAGATTGCACAGACCGGTCGTCCGGGTCCCGTTTTGGTGGATGTAACAAAGGATGTAACGGCTGCAGTGACCGATTTTACACCGCAGACACCGGAATTGATTCAGAGACAGGTTGACACGATTGATGAAAAAGATATCGAAAGCGTAGTCAATGCAATTAAAAAATCGCAGAGACCAATGATTTTTGTCGGCGGTGGTGCCGTAATTTCCGGCGCAGAGAAAGAATTAAAAGAATTTGTCTATAAGGTAGACGCTCCGGTAACGGATACTTTGATGGGAAAAGGTGCATTTGACGGCACAGACCCATATTATACAGGAATGCTTGGTATGCATGGTACAAAGACAGCAAACTTAAGTGTAACTGAATGTGACTTATTGATTGTATTAGGTGCCAGATTTTCAGACCGTGTTACGGGAAATGCAAAGAAATTTGCAAACCGTGCAGAAATTGTTCATATTGATATTGATCCGGCTGAAATTAATAAAAATATTCCGGTGGATTATTCCATTATCGGTGATTTAAAGGCAGTTTTGGAAATCTTAAACCGCAAATTGGAGCAGCACTATCATAAGGCTTGGGTTGATAAGGTTATGGCGAGAAAAGAAGCTTTGCCGCTTTCTTATCACACGGATGCTCTTACAGGACCTTATGTGATTGAGCGAATCAGTGAACTTACCGATAACGAAGCGATTATTACGACTGATGTCGGCCAGCACCAGATGTGGGCGGCACAGTATTATAAATACCGCTCTCCGAGACATTTTATTACGTCCGGCGGAATGGGTACGATGGGATATGGTCTTGGTGCCTGTATCGGTGCGAAAGTCGGAGTGCCTGACACACCGGTTATTAACATCGCAGGAGACGGATGCTTCCGCATGAACATGAATGAGATTGCGACAGCAACAAGATATAATATTCCGATTATTGAAGTAGTATTTAATAACCATGCACTTGGCATGGTAAGACAGTGGCAGACCTTGTTTTATGGTAAGAGATATTCTCAGACCATTTTGGAAGATAAAGTAGACTATTGCAAAGTATCAGAAGCAATGGGCGCAAAAGCAATCCGTGTAACGAAAAAAGAGGAGATTGACGATGCGATTAAGACTGCATTGTCAGCAGAGGTACCGGTTGTGATTGAAGTCGTAATCAACCAGGATGACAAGGTATGGCCAATGGTTGCTCCGGGAGCAGCGATTGAAGATTCTTTTGATGAGAAAGACCAGGAGAATCGTATTCAGAATTAATTAACAGTTATGTAAGGAGGATATAACAGTGGCTAGAGTGTATAACTTTTCAGCAGGACCGGCCGTATTGCCGGAAG
>JABLTM010073164.1_pt1 | contig 49592 bp, 53 predicted proteins | sample 7160121 | NCBI WGS metagenome assembly JABLTM01 (sample SAMN14651224, study PRJNA627086) | human gut metagenome | isolation source: feces | host: Homo sapiens
ACTTTACGTCTAATAACTTCATCAGCATATTTGATACCTTTTCCTTTGTAAGGTTCAGGTCTTCTCTTATCTCTGATTTCAGCTGCGTACTGGCCAACTTTTTCTTTATCGATACCTTTGATGATAATCTTGTTACCATCTACTGTAGACTCTAATCCTTCTGGATCTTCCATCTCTACCGGATGAGAATATCCAAGGTTTAATGTAAGTTTCTTTCCTGCTTTAGATGCTCTGTAACCTACACCATTTACTTCAAGTTCTTTGGTAAATCCATCTGTTACACCAACAACCATGTTGTGAATCAGTGTTCTTGTTAATCCGTGTAAGGATTTCATTTTCTTCAAATCATTTGGTCTTGTAACGGTTACTTCAGAACCTTCTACTTTGATTTCCATCTCGGATGGTAATACTCTGCTTAATGTTCCTTTTGGACCCTTTACAGTCACCTGATTATTTTCTGCTAATTCCACAGTAACACCTGCTGGAATTGCGATTGGCATTCTTCCAATTCGTGACATGCCCGTACCTCCTGTATAATTTGTGGTTTATTGTTACCTGCGCTATGCCTTAAGAATATACTCTTAAGGTAGTTCTGCTCGCTAACTTCGCGCCGCACCCCAAAGGGCTTGCGCTCAGTAATCTCACAGAACGGCTTTCACACTAGCCTCAATCTTCGCCTGCGGCTCGATTTCATCAAGTGTTCAATGCCTACCAAACAAATGCTAATACTTCGCCACCAACCTGAAGCTTTCTAGCCTCTTTGTCAGTGATGATTCCCTGGTTTGTGGAAAGAATTGCGACTCCAAGTCCACCAAGTACCTTAGGAAGATTATCTTTACCAGCGTATACACGAAGTCCTGGTTTAGAAATTCTCTTCAGTCCGGTAATAATCTTTTCATTCTTATCTGCACCATATTTTAAGGTTACACGAATGGTCTTAAAGATTCCATCTTCAATGATGTCATATTTTGCAATGTATCCTTCTCTTACTAAAATGTCTGCGATTGCCACTTTGATTTTAGAAGCCGGGATATCAACTGTATCATGTTTTGCAGTGTTTGCATTACGGATTCTTGTAAGCATATCTGCAATTGGATCACTTGTCATTGTCATGATGTGTCTGCCTCCTATTATTCTTCTCTTTCTTTGTTGTAGATGTTCTCTGTCAAGTTCGACCTACGCCACAAGGGCTTCGGTCTCACTCAATTTAAGAGAATGGCTTTACAGCCTACCAGCTTGCTTTCTTTACGCCCGGAATCTGACCTTTGTAAGCCAGTTCACGGAAGCAAACTCTACAGATTCCATATTTTCTTAAATATGCATGTGGACGACCACAGATTCTGCAACGATTGTATTCTCTAGAAGAGAATTTCTGTTTACGCTGCTGTTTTACTTTCATAGAAGTCTTTGCCATTTAAATTCCCTCCTGTCTTATTTAGCGAATGGCATATTGAATAATGTCAATAATTCGCGTGCTTCTTCGTCTGTCTTTGCAGTTGTTACGAAAATAATATCCATTCCTCTTACTTTATCAACCTTATCGAATTCAATTTCAGGGAAAATGATCTGCTCTTTGATACCAAGAGCATAGTTACCTCTACCGTCGAAAGCGTTCGGATTAACTCCTCTGAAGTCACGTACTCGTGGTAAAGCTAAGTTTACCAGACGGTCTACGAACTCATACATCTTCTCGCCTCTTAAAGTAACTTTACATCCGATCGGCATTCCTTCTCTTAACTTGAAGTTAGCGATGGAATTCTTTGCCTTTGTAGTAACTGGTTTCTGACCGGAAATTGTTTCCATATCTTTCATAGCTGACTCTAAGATTTTAGCGTTTTCTTTTGCTTCACCAACACCCATGTTGATAACAATCTTAGAAAGCTTTGGTACTTCCATAATGTTTTTATAGCCGAACTTTTTGGTCATTGCATCAATGATCTCGTTCTGGTACTGATCTTTAAGTCTACTCAACTTGCTGCTCCTCCTCTCTTACGATTAATCGATTACATCACCTGTAGATTTTGCATAACGTACTTTCTTATCTCCATCCATTTTGAAACCTACACGGGTAGCTTTTCCTTTGTGAAGATACATTACGTTAGAAGCATCAATAGGTCCTTCCTGATGGATGATTCCACCCTGCTGGTTAGCCATGCTTGGTTTTGCATGTTTTGTTACCATATTGATACCTTCAACAAGTAAAGTATTGTTTTTCTTATTTACAGCAATTACTTTGCCTTCTTTGTCTTTGTCTTTTCCAGCGATTACCTTTACAGTATCACCTTTTTTAATTTTCAAGCTTGCCATTTTCGGGTACCTCCTACAATACTTCCGGAGCCAGAGAAACAATTTTCATAAACTGTTTTTCACGAAGCTCTCTTGCTACTGGTCCAAAAATACGAGTTCCTCTTGGGGTTTTATCATCTTTGATAATAACTGCAGCGTTTTCATCGAATTTGATATAAGAGCCATCTTTACGACGAGCACCTTTTACTGTACGAACAACGACTGCCTTTACAACGTCACCTTTTTTAACAACGCCGCCTGGTGTTGCATCTTTAACAGTAGCTGTAATTACATCACCAATATTTGCATATCTTCTGGTTGAACCGCCCATAACACGGATGCACAGCAATTCTTTTGCTCCAGTGTTATCAGCAACCTTAAGTCTGGTTTCCTGTTGTACCATGCCGGTAGCCTCCTTCTATTATTTTGCTCTTTCCATAATCTCTACAAGTCTCCATCTCTTATCTTTAGAGAGTGGTCTTGTTTCCATTACTCTGACGGTATCACCGATTTTACACTCGTTGTTCTCATCATGAGCTTTTAATTTGTATGTCTTCTTTACGATCTTGTTATATAATGCATGTCTTACGTTATCTTTAACAGCAACAACAATGGTCTTATCCATTTTATCACTTACAACAACGCCTACACGTGTTTTTCTAAGATTTCTTTCTTCCACGACGAATCTCCTTTCATTTATGATTGCCTGTTTGCCTGCTTAAGCAGGTATGATTCTTTTGAAATTATTCAGCAACTTTTTCTTTCTGAGTAATAACGGTCTGGATTCTGGCAATATTCTTTCTAACTTCTTTGATTCTGCTCGTGTTATCCAGCTGATTTGTTGCGTTCTGGAATCTCAAATTGAAAAGTTCTTTTTTAGCTTCAACCAACTGCATTTTTAAATCAGCAGCGGACTGTGTGTTTAATTCTTCTAAATATTTACTAGTTTTCATTTGATTCACCGCCTTCTAAGTCTGCACGAGAAACCACTTTGCATTTACAAGGTAATTTGTGTGTAGCAAGACGTAATGCCTCTTTTGCAACCTCATCAGATACATCAGAGATTTCAAATAATACACGTCCTGGTTTTACTACAGCTACCCAGTACTCTAAAGTTCCTTTTCCGGAACCCATACGGGTTTCTGCTGGTTTTGCAGTTACTGGTTTGTCTGGGAAAATTTTAATCCAGACACGGCCACCACGCTTGATATATCTTGTCATAGCAATACGGGCTGCCTCAATCTGATTGGAACGAATCCAGCATGGTTCAAGTGCTACGATACCGTAGGAACCATTTGTAATTTTATTTCCTCTCATCGCTTTTCCGGCCATAGAACCACGGAACTGTTTACGATGTTTTACTCTCTTAGGCATTAACATTACTGAACTCCTCCTTCCTTATTTCCTTTTGTAGGAAGTACTTCTCCTTTATAAATCCAAACTTTAACACCAACTTTACCATATGTGGTGTCTGCTTCAGCAAATCCATAATCGATATCTGCTCTTAATGTCTGAAGTGGAATAGTTCCTTCTGAATAGAACTCGGTACGAGCCATATCAGCTCCGCCAAGACGTCCGGATACGGATGCCTTAATACCCTTTGCTCCAGCTTTCATACATCTTCCCATGCAGGATTTCATTGCTCTACGGAAGGAAACACGATTCTCTAACTGAAGTGCAATGTTCTCAGCTACTAACTGAGCATCTCTGTCTGGTCTCTTTACTTCTTTGATATCTACAACAAGTTTCTTGTCTGTAAATTTCTGTAATTCAGCTTTTACTTTCTCGATTTCAGCTCCGCCTTTACCGATTACAACGCCTGGCTTAGCTGTGTAAAGGATAACCTTTACTCTGTCGGATGCTCTTTCGATTTCAATCTTAGAAACACCTGCAGCATATAATTTCTTTTTCAGAAATCTTCTGATGTTATAGTCTTCTACTAAGAAATCAGCAAAATCAGATTCTGCGTACCATTTGGAATCCCAGTCTTTGATAACGCCGACTCTTAAGCCATGAGGATTAACCTTCTGTCCCATGTTTGCCCTCCTATCTTTCATTCAGCACAATTGTTAAGTGGCTTGTTCTCTTCTCGATTCTGTAAGCTCTACCCTGTGCTCTTGGTCTGATTCTCTTCATTGTTGGTCCTTTGTTTGCGTAGCACTCCTCAACATAAAGGTTTTCTGTGCTCATTCCGTTATTGTTCTCTGCATTTGCAATAGCAGATTTTAATAACTTCTCTATTACGCTTGATGCGTATCTTGGATTGTAAGTTACAATCGCAAGTGCCGTCTCAACATCTTTACCGCGGATAGCATCTAATACGAAACAAGCTTTCTGAACTGACATTCTTGCATAAGACAACTTTGCGGAAGGTCTAGTATCTTTTACTGCATTTCTTTCTCTCTTAATCTGACTTCTATGTCCTTTTGCCATGAGTGAAACCTCCTTTCAAAATTCTATTTATCTAACGCCTGATTTCTTCTCGTCTTTTCCATGGCCTCTGTAAGTTCTTGTTGCTACGAACTCACCGAGTTTGTGTCCAACCATATCCTCTGTGACATATACAGGAACATGTTTTCTTCCGTCATGAACAGCAATTGTATGTCCAACGAAGGATGGGAAAATTGTGGAACGACGTGACCATGTCTTGATAACTGATTTATCATTTGCTGCGTTCATAGCATCTACTTTTTTCAGTAAGCTTTCGTCTGCAAATGGTCCTTTTTTAAGTGATCTTGCCATTTTATTTCCTCCTATCTACTATTTAATAGCTCTGCCGTCTCTTCTTCTTACGATTAACTTGTTAGAAGCTTTTTTCTTCTTACGTGTCTTAAGTCCAAGAGCAGGTTTGCCCCAAGGTGTACATGGACCTGGACGTCCAACTGGTGCCTTACCTTCTCCACCACCGTGTGGATGGTCATTCGGGTTCATAACAGAACCGCGGACTGTCGGGCGGATACCCATGTGACGTTTACGTCCTGCTTTACCGATATTTACAAGGTTGTGGTCACCGTTACCGATTACACCAATGGATGCACGGCAGTTCAGAGGAACCATTCTCATTTCTCCTGAAGGAAGACGAAGTGTTGCGTATTTTCCTTCTTTAGCCATCAACTGTGCGCTGTTACCTGCAGAACGTACTAACTGTCCGCCCTTGCCAGCGTATAACTCAATGTTGTGTACCTGGGTACCTACCGGGATGTTCTCCAGTGGTAAGCAGTTTCCAACTCTTACTTCCGCTTCTGCTCCGTTCATAACAGTCATTCCGTCTGTTAATCCTTCTGGAGCAAGGATATATGCTTTCTCGCCATCTGCATAACTGATTAAAGCGATGTTAGCTGTTCTGTTTGGATCGTACTCGATTCCGATTACAGTTGCCGGGATACCATCTTTTCTTCTCTTGAAGTCGATGATTCTGTATTTTCTTCTGTTTCCACCACCCTGGTGTCTTACTGTAATTTTACCCTGATTGTTACGACCGGAGTTCTTCTTTAAAGAAGTTGTAAGGGATTTCTCAGGAGTCTTCTTTGTGATTTCAGAGAAATCAGATCCAGTCATATTTCTTCTGGAAGGTGTATATGGGTTGTATGTCTTAATTCCCATTGTTTTTCTCCTTTCAATAAATAAGTTTATTATCGCACTTTTCTGTGCCTAGCTGAGTTTCCCGGATTTTACAGTCCGGAGAAAATCTCGATATCTGCACTATCTTCTGTTAACTGAACGATAGCTTTCTTTGTTTTCGCAGTTTTTCCAACTACAGCACCACGTCTTTTGTTCTTGCCTTCCTGGTTCATTGTGTTAACCTTGGCAACCTTAGCGCCTTCGAACATTTTCTCAACTGCTTCTTTGATCATGGTTTTGTTAGCTTCCGGATGTACTAAGAAAGTATATTTCTTTTCTCCCATAGCTGCCATACTCTTCTCAGTTACTACTGGTTTGAGGATTACATCATAATACTGTACGTTTGCCATTATGCATACACCTCCTCGATTTTTTCAACAGCAGCCTTTGTTGCTACTACTGTGTCATATTTCAATACATCAAATACATTCATTTCGCTGGTCTGTGTTGTCTTAACAGTTGCAATGTTTGCAGCGGATTTGATTACGTTTGTATCCATATCGCCTAAAATAACTAATGCTTTGTCTGCTTTCAGATTGTTCATAACCTCTGCGAATTTCTTTGTTTTGATTTCGTCTAATTTCAGCTCATCAACAACGATGAATTTATTTTCCTGAACTTTAGATGTTAAAACAGATTTTAAAGCTGCTCTCTTTTCTTTCTTGTTTAATTTGAAAGAATAGTCTCTTGGTACTGGAGCGAATACTGTGCCACCGCCAGTCCACTGTGGAGATCTTGTTGAACCCTGTCTTGCATGACCAGTTCCTTTCTGTCTCCAAGGTTTTCTTCCGCCACCGGATACTTCAGAACGTGTCTTAGCTTTCTGAGTTCCCTGACGATTGTTAGCTAACTGCTGAACTACTGCCATGTGTACCAGATGTTCGTTAATTTCTACACCGAATACAGCATCGTTTAAGTCCATATTGCCAACTTCTTTGCCTTCCATATTATAAACAGATACTTTAGCCATCTGTGTGTTCCTCCTTTCTTAAATGCACTATTTTGCTGCTTTTACTGATTCTTTGATTGTTACTAAAGCTTTCTTAGGTCCTGGAACAGCACCTTTGATTAAAAGCAGGTTGTTCTCTGCGTCTACTCTTACAACTTCAAGGTTCTGAGTTGTAATCTTAACGCTTCCCATATGTCCCGGCATTCCTTTGCCCTTGAATACACGGCTAGGTGTAGAACAGGAACCATTGGAACCCTGATGACGATGGAATTTAGAACCGTGAGCCATAGGTCCTCTATGCTGACCAAGTCTCTTAATAGCGCCCTGGAATCCTTTACCTTTAGAAATTGCAGTTGCGTCTACATGATCGCCTTCTGCAAAGATATCTGCTTTGATTTCATCTGCAAGATTATAATCAGCTGCATTTTCAAGCTTGAACTCTCTTACAAATCTCTTTCCAGACACACCAGCTTTTTTGAAATGTCCCATTTCAGCTTTGTTTACGCCATGTCTGTTTCTGATTTCTTTCTTACCGTTGGCATCTTTGTTTACAACTTTTTCTTTCTTGTCAACAAAACCAACCTGTACTGCACTGTATCCGTCGTTTTCAACAGTTTTAATCTGTGTTACTACACAAGGACCAGCCTGTAATACAGTTACCGGCACTAATACGCCGTCTGCATTGAAGATTTGAGTCATTCCGACTTTTGTTGCTAAAATTGCTTTCTTCATTATCTTTCCTCCTGTTTTTCTACAGCGGAACGGTTTCCCGTTCATCCTAGAAAGCCTTGCGGCCCCTCAGGATTTACTACTTGTTTTGACTTTATTTCATTTTGATATCGATGTAGACACCAGCCGGCATTTCTAATCTTGATAATGCATCAACTGTTTTCTGTGTCGGAGCAATGATATCAATCAGTCTCTTATGAGTTCTCTGCTCGAACTGTTCTCTGGAATCTTTGTACTTGTGTACTGCTCTAAGAATAGTAACTACCTCTTTCTTAGTTGGCAGCGGCACCGGTCCGCTCACCTGTGATCCGTTTTTCTTTACAGTCTCGATGATTTTTTTTGCTGATGAATCTACTAATTTGTGATCATAAGCTTTCAATGTGATTCTCATTACTTGACTTGCCATAAAAAAAGTCGCCTCCTTTTCGCACTTTAATTCAGTACGACAAGCGGTGACTGTACACTTCTCCGTGTGTGTCATAAGCTTTACACACGTTGTTTCTACCTCTGTAGACCATATTCGTGATACAGTGACTTGTCGCCAGTTTCCTAACTTGACATTCGCTCCACGGAAAACCTGCCACAGCGGGCAGCAACCTCACGCTTCTACGCTATCAATGTCACAGCAAGGATTAGTATACACGACAGGTTTCGCTTTTGCAATACTTTTTTCAGAAAAATTGTATTTTTTTGTATACAATCCATTTTCTATCTTTTTTGCGGTATTTTCACTTCTGCCTTGTTTTTTCATTATAAAAAGCTGTTTACTTGCCGGCACCCTTTTGCCCATTGCAAATAAACAGCTTTTCTTTTCTATTATAATTCTATGCTCTTGTCAGCAACGTCTGCAAATTCTTTCTGCATTTCTTCGTTTGGAGCTTTGGTACAAAGACTCACAATTACGATACAGATTAAACTTAAGAAGAATCCTACCAGAAGGGAATAGATTCCGGTTCCGGTTCCAAGTGTTACCATGGCACCGTCTGCGTTTTTCATCAAAGGAATATAATCCCAGATGATAACTGCCACACCACCGGATACAATTCCTGCAATTGCTCCCGGTTTGTTCGTACGCTTCCAGAATAGTGACAATACTACCAGTGGTCCAAATGCAGCGCCAAAGCCTGCCCATGCATTGGATACCAGTCCCATAATGGAGTTGTTCGGATTCAGTGCAATGATATAAGCAATAATCGCAACTACCACTACGGTAATACGACTGACCATAAGAACCTTTTTATCACTTGCTTCTTTATTTACTACACCTTTGTATATATCTTCTGATACGGAAGATGCAGTTACTAAAAGCTGTGAATCTGCAGTAGACATAATTGCTGCAAGGATTCCGCACAGGAAGATTCCTGCAACAAACGGCAATGCATACTGCTTCGTAAACAAATGTGTAATCATATTAATGAATACATTTTCCGCAGAATCTGCCCCGGCGCTTCCAAGCACTTCCGGATACAGGTACGCTCTTCCAACCACACCGATGATGCAGGCAAAGGTTAAGGATAATGCTACCCAGACAATTGCAATACCTTTGGATTTATTTAATTCTTTCTGGCTCTTTACCGCCATAAATCTGGTCAGGATATGAGGCATTCCGCAATATCCCAATCCCCATGCGAGCTGTGAAATAATATCGATGGCACGATATGGCTCTCCACCATTCTGCCAGAGGCTCATATAGGAATCGCTTCCTCCTGCTACTCCGCTGGCATCTAAAAGTTCTCTTAATCCGCCATTGCCACTTACCACCGCATATGCCATCAGAGGCACCGCAAGAAGTGCAACCAGCATCAGCATTCCCTGGATAAAGTCTGTTACACATACTGCCATAAAACCTCCCATGAAGGTATACAGTAAAATAACAACTGCACCGATGGTTAAAGCTACGGTATAATCAACACCGGTTACTGCATGGAACAATTTTCCGCCTGCTGCAAATGCAGATGCAGTATATACCAGGAAGAATACGACTATTACTATAGAAGAAATACACAACAACACATTCTTCTTATCATGGAAACGATTCTGGAAATACTCCGGTAAAGTCAGAGAGTTATTGGCACGGATGGTATATCTGCGCAGTCTTCCGGAAATAAATATCCAGTTGCAGACCGTTCCAATAAACAGTCCAATAGCAATCCATGCCTGACCGGTTCCAAATGCATATACCGCACCCGGAAGTCCCATCAGAAGCCATCCGCTCATATCAGATGCCTGTGCGCTTAATGCTGCCACCCAGCCGCTTAAGCCTCTTCCTCCAAGAAAATAATCTTCTGAATTCTTTGTACTTTTCATATATTTCGCACCTATGGCAATCATCACACCCATATATACCACAAATGCCGCAAGAATCCACAGCACGTTACTGTTAAACATAAAATGTCCTCCTCTTAAATTACTTAATATTTAGAATAGCAATTGTTTGTTTTGTTGTAAAGTCTTATTTTATTTTGCCGATATTATTTATATAGTAGATTCTCATAAACAGCATATGTGAAAATGGATTTTCACAGAACTTTTCAAGGAGGAAAAGATATGAATCTCAAACTCGAAAACTCACTTGTGGTTCTTTCCCAACGCAAGAAGGAACAGGGGCTCCCGCAGCGACCTACCAAAAAAGAACGGAACCAGGAGCTGACCCAGGAGGAACGCCTGTTACAGCATTATCAGGAACAGATTTCCCAGATGCATGAAAGTAATTTCCAGCAGGAGCTTCAGGCAAAATTAGATTCCGGTCAGGAATTAACTCCGGAGGAAGAACAGTATTTAGAAAAAGTCAATCCGGATGCCCTAAAAGAACATGAAAAGCTAAAGGAAGAAGTGGCAGCTTACCGTAAACAGCTTCAAAACTGCCGTACCAAAAAGGACGTTGAGAAGCTAAAGCTCTATAAGATGGGTCAGTTTATGTCTGAGGTTAAGACGGTTTCCAATGACCCCCACATTCCAAAAGCCAAGAAAAAGGCTATGTTAGAGCAGATTTTAAAGCGTACCTATGCCATTGAAAAAGAACACAATGATTATACCAAGACGCCGGAATATCAGACAAAACCGGACAAAGAGCCTTACGAAGATGTAAGTCCAGCCGATAAGGATAAAAGTTCTGCCGATTCAACCGATGCAACGACATCCGATTCTACCGATAACAGCGAAATCTCTTCCGGTTCGGATTCTGCCGAAGAATCTGTGGGTGCAGCGGATGATGGCTCAGATAAGCACACTGCCGATTTGGTCAAAGCAGAGCATGACGATAAGTCTGGTGAAGAACCTGTCACTGCTCAGTCTGTACGACGCGAAATTAATATCCATCTTTCCGGGCTCCGCAAAAAAGCAGCTCATATTGATGCCAGCGTGTAAGGCAGATGGGGATTTCTTCTTATTTTATTGTTTACAGATATCAGGAAAACAGATAGAATAATATGATATAGGTGATTCGATGATATTTTTAAGGTTTTTGAGAGAAAGATGATTTCATTCTGTCAACGACCTGAATACAATACATCTGCATTACCTTATATAATATAATATAATATAATGAATACAAAAGGGGGAGACATTTTATGCAATGTCAATCATGCGGAACACAATATCCGGATAACTTTCGAACCTGCCCGAACTGCGGTGCACCGGCTCCAATGCCAAACCAGCGTCCATACAACGGACAGCCAAATCCTTATAATGGACAGCCTCAGTTTAACAACGCTCAGCAGAATCCTTATAATGGACAGCCTCAGTTTAACAACGCTCAGCAGAATCCTTATAACGGACAGCCTCAGCCTAATAATGGTCAGCAGTATCCTTATGGCAATCCTTATGCTGCACCAAACCAGGTTCCTCAGGGAATGAGCAAACACGATTTTTACCATTCTCCAATCTGCAAGAAATACAGAGGAAATATCATTGCTTCTTCTGTTCTTATCTATGTATGTGTAGGAATCAATCTGCTTCTTATTGCTTTTTTACATAATTATACCTCACTGATTGATGCTGCAATTATGCTTGGTCTCGGACTTGCCATTCATCTTGCACAGAGTCGTGTATGTTCTATTCTGCTTTGTGTCTATGGCGTCATTAATACCATTATCGTATTTCTTTCGTCAGGAGAGTTTGGCGGATGGCTGATTCTTGTGGCAGCAATTTATGCTATTGTGGCAACTTTCCAGTATCAGAGTGTTTGGAATAAATATAGCAAGAGCGGTCAGATTCCTTATTAAAATATATCAATATAAGTGATTAAATTTAATCATACACAAACGCACTTTTTTGTGTTAGTATTACCAAAGACATTTGAAAAAGGCTATGAAAAGGAATAGTAACTGTCAGGAATTCTCTCAGAAAGCCGCCGGTTGATGCAAGACGGCAGAAGGAATACAGTGAACTCGCCTTGAAGCTGCCGGCTGAACCCTATAGTAGGTCGCGACGGACTCCCACCGTTACCCGGGAATGGCATGATAGTGCCAATGAGTGCATGTAACAACATGAAATAGAGTGGTACCGCGAAAGTTTTCTTTCGTCTCTATGATTCATCTTCGAATGATAGAGACGGAAGATTTTTTTTTACGCGAGTAACACTGCAACATAATCAGAATATTTTTTTGGAGGTTCAATATGAAAGGATATGAAAAATATCAGCGTGCATATTTTATGCCGCCTGAATGTACTTATGACTGGGTAAAGAAGGATTATATCGACAAGCCGCCTATCTGGTGCTCCGTTGATTTACGTGATGGCAACCAGGCTCTGATTGAGCCGATGAGCTTAGAGGAAAAGCTGCAGTTCTTTGAAATGCTGGTTAAAATCGGTTTCAAAGAAATTGAAGTTGGTTTCCCTGCTGCTTCCGAGACAGAATACAACTTTATGCGCGCCTTAATCGACCGCAATATGATTCCGGACGATGTTACCGTCCAGGTTCTGACCCAGGCAAGAGAGCATATCATCAAGAAAACCTTTGAAGCGGTAAAAGGTGCTCCGCACGCAGTCATTCATCTTTACAATTCTACCTCTGTTGCACAGCGTGAGCAGGTATTTAAAAAGAGCAAAGAGGAAGTAAAACAGATCGCCATTGACGGGGCAAAGCTTTTGAATAAACTGGCTTCTGAGACTGAAGGTAACTTCTCCTTCGAATACAGCCCGGAAAGTTTTCCGGGAACTGAAGTGGACTATGCCGTGGAAGTCTGCAACGCAGTACTTGATGTATGGCAGCCAAAGGCTTCTAATAAAGCAATCATTAATATTCCAACCACTGTCGAAAATGCAATGCCGCATGTATTTGCCACTCAGGTAGAATACATTCACAAACATTTGAAATATCGTGATGCCGTAACACTTTCCCTGCATCCACACAATGACCGTGGCTGCGGTGTCTGTGACGCAGAGCTTGGTATTCTTGCCGGAGCCGACCGTATCGAAGGAACTCTTTTCGGTAATGGTGAGCGTACCGGTAATGTAGATATCATCACACTTGCCATGAATATGTTCTCACACGGCGTTGATCCGAAACTTAACTTCTCTAACCTGCCTGCAATCCGTGAGAAATATGAAAGTTTTACCAGAATGCACGTTTACGAACGTCAGCCATATGCCGGTGATCTGGTATTTACCGCTTTCTCCGGTTCCCATCAGGATGCCATTGCCAAAGGTATGGCATGGCGTGAAGAGAAAAAACTCAACGAGTGGTCTGTCCCTTATCTTCCGGTTGACCCAATGGATGTGGGCAGAACTTACGATTCTGACGTTATCCGTATCAACAGCCAGTCCGGTAAAGGTGGCGTAAACTACATTTTGAAACAGAACTTTGGCATTTCTCTGCCAGAGAAAATGCGTGAGGAAGTCGGTTATCTGGTAAAACATGTTTCCGATGAAGAGCACAAAGAGCTGTCTCCACAGTGGGTATATGAAATCTTTGAAGATAAGTATGTAAAACGCCAGCCTTACTTCCAGATTGAAGAATGCCACTTCAAACAGGTGGATGGTATTATGGCAGAAGCTACTATTGTTCATGGTGGACAGAACCACCTGGTAAGTGCCAACGGAAATGGCCGTCTGGATGCTGTCAGCAACATTATCAAACAGTACTTCGGCATCAGCTATGAGCTGTCCGTATACGAAGAGCACGCTTTGAGCCATGGTTCTTCTTCCAAAGCTATGTCCTATGTAGGAATCACCTGCTATGGTCAGATGTACTGGGGTGTTGGCATCGACGACGATATCATCAGATCCTCTATCAGCGCACTGGTTGTTGCAGTAAACCAGGTTCCTTCCATAAAATCCAGTGTTGAGATTCAGGATAAGCGCTTAATGGAAATGAAGAATTACATTCAGACAAACTACCAGACCGTTACCTTAGAGGATATGGCAAAACAGTTCCATCTCTCTGAGCCGTACATTTCCAAATATATTAAGGAAAAATCCGGTCAAACATTCGTTGAACTGGTTCAGGGTGTCCGCATGAAAAAAGCAAGAACTCTTTTAAAGAACGGAAATATGACTGTTGAAAACATTGCATACTCCGTGGGTTATCAGAATGTAGAGCATTTCAACCGCCTCTTTAAAAAGAAATACGAGATGACACCGGTACAGTACCGCAATTCCTGTAGTAAATAAATCTTGATTTAAGAATTCAATCAAAGGAATACTACTTGCAAGTTTCCCGCAAAAAAAGGTATACCGGCAGCAGCCGATATACCTTTCTTATTTATAATAACTTATACCATACAATACCAGAAATTGCAGCGGATATGCCGCATAAAACAGCCATTTAAGGCTTTTGCCCCTCTTTCCGTTGCAGGATAGCATAATTGGCAATGCGCCTATCATCATCCATTGATAGAACTCCGTAAGTAAGGATAAATCCGATGTTCCAAGAGGAATACCCACAAACGAACTGCCAAAATATATGACATCCGCTAATTTATGATAGCCCCAAAAAGAAAACCTGCTCATAATCCGATACAGAATATCTCCCTGACACATAAACATATATGCCCCACAGAACAGGATATAACGCAGTGCAAGCTTCCACTTGTTCTCTACTGCACAATACAGCCATACTCCCAGCACAATAAAGAACACGCCGCCTTCCGCATCCCAGATTCCACCCAGTAGCGGGAAAATATAATTTGTCCGTAAGACTGTTTGCAACAGCGCATTACCGCGCCATACGTAATCAAACGCCTCTGCCAGAATTGCAAGTCCCATCACCATAGCCTGCCAGAAGATATATATCCCAATGTATGTAAAAAACTTTTTCTTCTCTTTCCGGTTTTCCCATATACAGATAAGCACGCCGGCGCAAAACAGGGTTGTAAATATATTATGATTTTTCGGTTGATACGCCACATAGTCCAGTTTTCTCTGCAGCATACACATAATCTGATTAAAAAATACCATTCCGACATTTGCCAGATATAGGCGCAACAGATATTTCTTTCGATTTCTTGTATGTTGGAACCCCACCGCCAGTGCATAGAAAAACAGCGGTGCCGCTATTCTTCCCAGCCACCGAAACCATATAGGCGAGTCCGGAAAGAACTCGCCTATATGGTCCATCAGCATCAGGATTAATGCTATGATTTTGATTGTGAATATGTTCATTTTTACATACCATAAATATATCCGTCAAAATCACTTTTTGGATAGAATTTCAAAGCGTATTCTGCACCTGCATCCATATCCAGAACGGACAAGCTTCTTGTTGCATATGCTGGTACATAAATTGTTTTCTTCACAAAAAAACGTGTTCTAAACTCTACCTTTAATTCTTCATCTCTGTAATTGTTTATTGAAATCCAATATTTTGTTGAGCCAGTTACCCCTTTATTTAAGTACAAGTCACTGCCCTCTGCTTTTCCGGAAAAAGTTTTAGGATTCGATGCACTAGTAACCTCAAATTCTTTCGGCCAATATAACCCTCTTTCTTTTTGGCTTACTGCCACAAGATTCTCTAGTCTAGTTACATCTGCGCCTTCTGTTGCAAACGCTGTTGTACACATCATGTATAACGCAAAAACCAACACCCCAATACCACTTACTATTTTTTTCATCCCTTTACCTCTCCTTAATTTTTTCTTTTCTATAAAAAAATAACTTTCTCCCTTTGCTGCTAATAGGTGACTGTACTGCTATATGTTGTTATTGTTTCACCATTCACAGTATAAACTGCACGCACACGATAATTTCCTCTTGTGCCAGCGACATAATTCTTAGTCAAATCCAAGCCAGCGCCTGTTGTAGAATCAAACCAGCTTGTTACATCTGACCAGCTTGTACCTGACTGTCTCTGCAATGTCATGGTAATAGATATGGATGCCTTTTTCTTTGCACTTACATTGGCTTTTGCAGTAAAGGTAGCGCCATTTCTAATCATATTCGTATAGTAAGACGCAATATTTGCATATCTTGCTTCTGCTATTTTATCTACACAGCTATCTACACTTGCTCCATATACCGCTGTGCTACCACCAGTCATACATATGCAAAGACCAAAGGTACAAATGATACCCAGGATTTTCTTTTTTAATGTTTTTCTTTCCATTACAAAACCTCCTTTCCACCTGTTCTACTTATGTAACAAATGAAAAAGAGGTTTTATGACAATTTCTTCCAATTTTTTTATTTTTTTCAACAACATTTTATTTCACTTACTATTTTATTGTTTCTGCCATCCTCATTAATTCTTCTTTTGTCAAATCTCCTGCAATCATATAAAGATACTTTCCATCTTCCCAAACAAGATTTCCTTTCTTTTCATCCAGCACATCATCCGGGATAAAATATCCTTTAAGATTCTCAATCATAACTTCCTGCTGTTGGCTTCCATTAGAACTGATTCCTATATTATCTATCCTATCATTGCTCATCTGCTGATATAATATATACTTTTTAGCACTGTTTTCATATCTTTTTTGATATAAATAAAAATCTTCACAATACTCTTCTTGCTTCAGTGTATACCCTTCCGGCACCCACTGCGGTTTCTTGCAGACAAATTCAAAATCTTCCTCTGAATCCGGTTCAGCACCAATCTCCATTGTGTTCTTCTCATTGCCCTCTATTGCCACCATTTCCAGATTCTCCGGTTCGCCCAGATTCAGTTGCACATGGTCGGTATACCCGGTCAGAATATATTTTCCGAGCAGGCTCTGGAAAAAGCTTCTGCCCATTACGGTTGTTCCAAGAAGTAATACCAGCACTGCCACAACCACAATGACGCGACGTCTGCCATGCACCGGATAAAGTGCCGGTATCGTATGTTTTCCCATGTCCGGTTGCAGCAGCACTTTTATTTTCTTTCGAAATGTCCTTGAAAAGCGATACTTTGGTGCAGCCATTGCGCATTCGTAATCTGCCTTACACGCCGATGCAATGGCATCCTTCAGTTCCTGTTCTGTCATAATGAATTCCCCTTCTCTAACTTTTCCTGCAGCTTCTTCCTTGCCCTGCTGGAAATATGTCTTGCATTGTCAACTGTTGTATCAAGAGCAGTTGCAATTTCCTCATAGCTCAATTCATTATAATATCGTAAATATAATACGTCCTTATATGGATATTTCATTCTGCCGATAAGTTCCGACATGCTGCTGCCATCCGGAAGTTCAAAGAATTCTCCGTCTCCCTGAGACTCCTGCAGCAGATTTTCAATCGTATCCTCGTCCATCTTGCTTTCGCGGTTCCGCCTACGATATACATTAATTGCTCTGCTCCTAACTATAGTAACAATATAATTCCACGCTTTATGACAGTTTTCACGAGAAATTTTATCTAAATTATTTATAATTGCAATATAGCTTTCCTGCACAGCATCTTCCGCATCTGCAGAATTCTTTAAAATTCCATATGCCACATGGTACATTGCAGAGTCAAACTGCTCACTCAACTTCCTGCAAAATTCCCTATCCTCTTCATTTTCGATTAGTTCAAGTAACTGAAACATAACACGCTCCCATTTCCTCTGCTGTACTTTTTCCGACGCTTATGCCGTTTTCTTTGTTAAAAGTTCATGCATGATTACCATTACAACCAGTATTGCAAATAAATAGCACGGCAGCAGTGCCACAGAAATCCTGCTGGCAAGCACGCCAAACAGCGGCGGCATCGCCAATATTCCAATATAGGCAAATGCCATCTGCACACCAATGATTGCCTGGGATTTGTCTGCGCCAAAATGTGCCGGTGTGGAATGAATGACACAAGGATAAATCGGCGCACAGCCCAGTCCTATGAGAATCAGACCTGCCAGTGCCAATACATTGCTTCCTGGAAGCACCATTGCCATTATTCCAAGGACAATAATACTCTGTCCCAGCCGCACCATCTGTGTATCATTTAATTTCATTGTGATAAAGCCACTTATGGCGCGCCCAACCGTTATTCCAATATAAAAGAGGCTTGCAAAGATTGCTGCTGTTTCGCTTGACACACCTTTATGTAAAGTCAAATAACTGCTTGCCCATAATCCGGCGGTCTGCTCCAGTGCGCAGTAACAGAAGAAGCAAAGCATCACTTCTTTGGCTCCTGCAATTTTTAAGATTTCACGGAGTGACAAAGCCTTTTCTGCTGTTGTGTCAGCTTTTTCTGATGCATTCTCCAGTAACTGTTCCATTTCTGCATTCTGCAAATTTTCGATCGGACTTTTCCGCCCTTTCCACAATGGAAGACTGAAAACAAGCACTGCAGTCAACACAACCTGAATGATTCCAATATATCGATAGCCCATATTCCAGCCCTGTCCCATGGAAAGTGCGATTCCCATGATGTAAGGACCTGCCGTTGCTCCAACACCCCACATACAATGGAGCCAGCTCATATGGCGGCTTTCATAATGTAATGCCACATAATTGTTTAAAGACGCATCTACACTTCCTGCACCAAGACCATAGGGAATTGCCCACAGACACAATGCCCAGAAGGAGTGGGAAAAAGAGAATCCAAACAAAGCCACCGCCGTTGCAGCTACGCTGATTGCAGTTACTTTTCCGGTTCCAAGCTTCTTCGTAAGTCTGTCACTTTGCAGGCTGGATACAATTGTTCCGGCGGATATAATCATGGAAATAATTCCCGCATAGGAAATCGGCACGCCAAACTGCTGATACATGGTCGGCCAGGCGGAACCAAGAAGGGAATCCGGCAGTCCCAGACTGATAAATGCGAGATAAATAATTGCCAGTAATAATTGTGTCATGCTTGCTGTTCCTCCTTGCAGATATTCACCCATTCCTGATATCCGGAACACTGTTCCAGTTCCGGGATTGTCAGCTCAATGGCGCTGTTTCCACTGCCACATGCCGGAAATACTGTTTCAAATTTTTTCAGGCTTTCATCGAGATATACTTTTATACCCTCTTTGATTCCAAAAGGGCAGACTCCGCCAACGGCGTGTCCGATATAGTCTTCCACTGCCGCTGCCGGAATCATTTTTGCTTTGGTTCCGAAGGTTGTCTTATATTTGTGGTTGTCGATTCTGGCATCTCCCGCAGCCACAATCAGAATCGGCTGTTCTCCCATCAAGAAAGAAAGCGTCTTTGCAATACGCTCCGGCTCACAATGAAGTGCTTCTGCTGCCAGTTCCACTGTCGCACTGGATTCTGCCAGCTCCATAATCCGCTCCTCCATTTCAAATTCTTTTAAATATGCTCGCGCGCGTTCGATTGACATAGTTACGCTTCCTTTCATCATTTCTAATAGCTGATTTTATCAAGAATTCCAGACAGATATGCAATGGCAACACCATAGTTGCTCATTGGAACTTTCTGTTCTTTTGCACGTTCAATTCTCGTCATGACATATTTTTTATTAAACATACAGGCTCCGCACTGAATTATTAAATCATAATTAGATAAGTCTTTTGGGAAATCTGTTCCGCTGACGATATCCACTGTCAGTCCTGCTCCGATACGTTTTCTCAGCATATTCGGAATTTTCTCCCTGCCGATATCCTCTTTCAGTGGTGCATGGGTGCAGCATTCTGCAATCAGTACCTTTGATTCTTCCGTAAGACTGCTAATGGCTGCTGCGCTCTCTTTGTAGTAAGCGAAATCTCCCTTGTACTCTGCAAATAATACGGAAAATGAGGTCAGAAGACTTTCCTGTGGCTTCTTATCATATACTGTACGGAAAACCTGGGAGTCGGTAATAATAAGCTTCGGTGGTCGCGCCAGCGCCGCCAGCGTATCCTCTAACTTATCCGTTGTGCAGCTCATTACCAGACATTTATGATCCAGCAAATCACGGATGGTCTGTACCTGTGGCAGAATCAGTCTGCCCTTTGGTGCCTGGATATCCTGCGGCATAACAAGAAGGACCAAATCTCCTTCTTCTACCAGTGCTCCGGTTATGGTTTCTTCACCATAATCATCCGGTACAAGTCTTATTAATTCTTCTTTAAATTTTTCTATATCTTCCTTGCTTTTCGAGCTGATAACAAGAATTTCCTGTTTTGTCTCTTCCTTAAGCTGTGCTGCTATGGAATCTGAATCTTTCAGTGTATCCGCTTTGCTCAGCACACATAAGGTCGGTGTATGCTTTTCTTTAAAATAGTGGAACCATTCTAACTCTGCCTGATATTCCTCCCCGGAAAACAACAGCACCGCAATATCCGTTTTCTCTGCGGCTTTTTCCGTCTTCTCTACACGCATTTTCCCCAGTTCGCCTACATCATCCACTCCTGCCGTGTCAATAAATACACATGGGCCGATACCATGCACCTCCATCGGCTTATAGACGGGATCCGTTGTGGTTCCCGCTACATCCGATACAATTGCTACCTGCTGTCCGGTAAATGCATTAATCAGAGAAGATTTTCCGCTGTTTCTTTTGCCATAAAAACCGATATGTATCCGGTTTGCACCTGGTGTTTCATTCAATGACATCGCTAAAGACCTCCTAGAATCTGAAATCGCGCTGTCCTTCCTCAATTTCTTTCAGATGACGTTTCGCAATTTCTCTTGTTTTTTCATTTGGTACTTTCTCTATCTCCTTAGCAATCAACGCTTCTCCGATTTTTCTGGTATCTTCAGAAGCATAATCAATCAAATATTCCTTCAATGTCATCAGTGCATTCGGATGACAGCAGTTTAAAATCTGCTGGTTCTTGCACAGACTCATGAAACGGTCTCCCGTTCTTCCCTCACGATAGCATGCGGTACAGAAGCTTGGGATATAACCCATATCCATCAGCCAGTGTACTACCTCATCCAAAGTTCTGGTATCGCTGACATCAAACTGCTCAGAACGCTCGTCTTCCGGTTCCGGATGATCATAGCCACCTACAGAAGTCTTGGAACCACCACTAATCTGGGATACGCCAAGGCGGATAACTTTCTCACGTACCGCCTGGCTCTCTCTGGTAGAAATAATCATTCCGGTATACGGAACTGCCACACGGATACATGCACAGATTTTTGCAAAAATATCATCACTGATTCCATTGTCGAATACATCCGGATCAATGTCATCGGCACGTTTGATTCGTGGCACGCTGATGGTATGTGGTCCTACTCCATGCACTGCCTCCAAATGTTCTGCATGCATCAGAAGTCCTGCAAATTCATATTTGTAAAGTTCCAGTCCAAAAAGCACACCTAAGCCAACATCATCGATGCCGCCTTCCATGGCACGGTCCATGGCTTCGGTATGATATGCATAATCATGCTTTGGTCCGGTTGGATGTAATTTTTCATAGCTTTCTTTATGATAAGTTTCCTGGAAAAGGATGTAAGTTCCGATTCCGGCTTCTTTTAATTTCCGGTAATTTTCTACGGTTGTTGCAGCAATGTTTACATTAACACGACGAATTGCACCGTTTTTGTGCTTAATGCTGTAAATGGTCTTAATACACTCTAAAATATACTCGATTGGGTTATTCACCGGGTCTTCGCCTGCTTCAATTGCCAGACGCTTGTGTCCCATATCCTGTAATGCCGTTACTTCCTGACGCACTTCATCCTGTGTCAGCTTCTTACGGGCAATATGCTTATTTTTTCCATGGTACGGGCAATACACACATCCATTGATACAGTAATTGGACAGATACAATGGTGCAAACATTACGATACGATTTCCATAGAAATCTTTCTTAATCTGTTCTGCAAGGTCATATACTTCCTGGATTTTCTCTTCGTTCTCGCAGGCCAGCAATACTGATGCTTCTCTGTGAGTAAGCCCTTTCCGTAATTTTGCCTTTGCAATGATTTCGTCAATAAGGGCAAGATTGTCCTTATTTGCCTCGGCATATGCCAGAGTCTCTTCAATCTCTTCGTGGCAGATAAATTCTTCTGCCTTTAATGATGCTTTGTTATACATAATGTTTCCTTTCTTCCGGGTCAGAAGCTCTTTCCCGTTGGTTATTATATTGTGATTTAAGAAATACCTTTTGTATTTCCTTTATTTATATAAATGGTGAATCTCCTCTTGAAACCACCAGTTTATATCCAATGGATTCCATACGGTTGCCAAGACATCCACGGCATTCCGCTGCCTCTTCCCCGGTACAGATTTTATTATCGTAAAGGGCATACTTCTTCCGCACCTTTACCGGCGACAGATTCGGCATTACCACATTTCCTCCTGCTAAAATGCCAAGCTCCCTGCCCCTTGAATGGATGGTTCCCAATGCTGTAGTTGCCGGAAGCAATACCTTCGGCAGCATCAGTCGGATAATTGCCAGTAAAAACAGTGTCATCTCAAGGCTTCCCTGTTCCATCTCTCCAAACGGCGTATCCTTTTGTGGAATAAACGGACCGATCCCTACCATATGCGGATTCAATGCTTTCATAAAGGCAAGGTCTTCCACCAGATTATCTATGGTCTGATAAGGAGAACCTACCATAATGCCACACCCCACCTGATAACCGATTTCCTTTAAGGTATACAGGCACTGTTTGCGGTTTGCAAGAGACATTTCTGCCGGATGAAGCTTCCCATAATGGGCTTCATTCGCAGTCTCATGACGCAATAAATAGCGGTCTGCTCCTGCCGCATAAAGTCTTTCATAGCTTTCCCGGCTCCGCTCTCCTAAGGACAGTGTAATGGCACAGTCCGGGTAAGCAGCTTTTATCTTATGAAGCAAATCTTCCAGTAAATCATCTGTGTAGTAGCCGTCTTCGCCACCCTGCAGGACAAAGGTACGAAACCCTAATGCATAACCACTTTCACAGCAGGATAGGATTTCTTCTTCACTCAGGCGGTAACGTTCTGCATTCTGATTGCTTCTTCGGATGCCGCAATAGATGCAGTCATTCTTACAGTAATTGGATATTTCAATCAGTCCTCTGGTATAGACTTCATTTCCAAATGTCTCTTTCTGTCTTTTTCTCGCCAGTTCAAAGCCGTACTCTGCAATTTCTTTATCGGTATGCAGTTCTAATAATTCTTTATATTCTGTCTCTGTAAGCTGAGTATCCTGATACAGCTTATTAAACAACTCTTTTCCTCTATTCTTCATGTCTGGTCACCACACTGGAATATGCTGTTTTTACACTGATTCCCGGTAATTTTCCGATTTTACCGGTCAGTGCACTGATAGTATCCTGCGGTGCATCGATTGCTATACTTACGATATTTATGCCTCTCTCCCGGTATGGAATTCCCATTCTTCCGATAATATAAGCTGCATATTCATGTAAAATTTCATTTAATGCTCCGACGGATTCGTCCTTTTCTATTACAATGCCGATTACAGCCACTCTGGTATCTGCTGCCATTTCTTCGTTCCTCTTGTTTTTCTAAATCAACACAATTTCAACGCTCATTTTACGTTTCTAGTATAAGAGATTTATTTTGGGATTACAATTGTCAAGCCCTGGTTTTATGCGTATTTATTGTATTTTTTTACATACCAGACCTGTTGCCGGCAGCTTTTTATGTATGACCGGCTGCAATCTACAAGAAATACGCTTTGTGAGTTTTTTACTTTACAGGAAAGCAATTTTCTGTAAAGCAAAAAGGGATTCTGCTCCTTCCTTTCATCCGAAACAGAATCCCTTTTCTTTCACACTTTTTAATTTCCTTTACGTCCTTCTTTATAACCACTTCCAATATAATGCATATAATAGGATTTTAAATCATTTCCAAAGGCGTTTTGAAGATCGTTGTATCTATTCTTATATTTTTTCACATTAAAGGAGTCTTTTGCCTGTCTTCCTTCATTCATACCACACTCCACAAAATGTCTCAATGCGGCTGTATCATCACCATAAAACGCTGCCTTAAGGTCAGAATATTTGCTGATGTAATAATTGTAGTCATATACCAGACTGTAATCCACTCCATTGTATACGGTTACAGGATTCTTAAGCACGCCATTTCCTGTTGCTTTACGTCCTTCCCGATAGCCACTGCCAATATAATGCATATAATATGCTTTCAGATTTCTTCCAAATGCACTTCTTAAGTCTGCATAATTAGCACGGTAAGCTGCTACATTAAAGGATGCTTTTCCCTGGCGCCCCTCATTCATACCACATTCCACAAAGTGACGTAAGGTTGCATTTTCATCACCATTAAATGCCGCTTTAATATCCGGATATTTGTTGATGTAGTAATTGTAGTCATATACCAGCTTGTAATCCACTCCATTGTATACGGTTGTCGGATTCTGCAGTTCTGTACTTCCGGTTGCTACTCGTCCCTCTGCATATCCATTGATGCGATAATGATCATAATATGCTTTCAGATTATTTCCAAATGCACTTCTTAAATCCGCATACCGGGCACGATAAGATGCAACATTGAAGTTTGCAATTGCCTGACGGCCTTCTACCTCACCATTATTTACAAAATGTGCAAAAATTGCTTCTGTATTGCCGCCAAATGCTTTTGCTACATCAGGGTTATTCTTTATGTAATAATTTAAGTCAAAGACCCTTTCATAGCCTGCACCAAATACGGTAGTCGTTGCATATGCACACCGCATTTTATATCCGCCACCACTTACATATACATGGATATTATATACACCCACATTATTCTTATGATTTGCAATATTGGCATGCACGATAAAGGTATCTGCATCTACTCTGGATGCGTTATACCATACAATATCGCTCTGATCAGCCTTTGTCCAGACCGGAACACTAACAGAAGTCACATAACCTGGAACTCCATCCACAACAATATCAAAGGTTCCTGCTGCTGCATTCCTGCTCTGAACGATTACGTCAGAAGTCAGCACTGGTTCTGTGATAGCAAAGGACTTTGTCACGCTGCCCTTATAGTCTCCAATTCCTGTAATGGTTACATAAGCTGTTCCTACAGAATAATTGTCACGATAAGAAAGCTTGTAGGCTACATTTTCTTTCAACATTGTTGTCCCATCTTTGACAACAACCGGCGGAGTCAGTAGTCTTCCATTATAAGTCTGTGATGCAACTGCCAGAACCGTACAATTTTCAATGCTCTTTTCTTTAATTACAAAGGTAACAACTTTTTCTCCGGAGTATACACCAATACCGGAAATGATTACCCTGGCAGTTCCCACATTACTATTGTTACTGTATCTTACCGTATAATCAACATCTTCTGTTAATACCTTGCTTCCCATCTTAACGACCGGAACCGGCTTATAAGTCTGTCCGGTATACTGCTCTGAAGCAGGGATTCCGGTAACTGTTGCCTTGGATAAGCTGTTGCTGATTTTGAATTTCTTAACAATCGTTCCGGTATAATACTGGGTCAGCGGACGCACAGTAATGGATGCATCGCCTGCCAGCTCATTATTTGCATACGTTGTTTCATAATCTTCATTCAGCGTTAAGGTATTGCCACCACATGCCACATGGATAGACGGACATATCGGGCTTCCGGTATAAAGCTGTTCCGGAACACTGTCAATAATTGCATCCTCAAGGCTTGCCACAATATTGAAGTAAACGCGCTTGGTCTCATCATAGTTGCCAAGTCCTTTAATTACTACCCATGACTCTCCTGCCCTTAAGTTGTTGCCATTGACAACCTGATAATCCTTCCCTTCTACCAAAAGCTTTCCGTTGTCATAAATCGTCAGTGCCGGGCGGATGTAATTGCCGGTATACTTCTGATCTGGGATTGCTTCTGCCACAGCATTTCCAATATCATGTTTGGTAATCTTATAGTATACCGTAATGCTGTCTTTGTAGTTACCGCTTTCGGTTGCAGTTACCGTTGCACTTGCAGTTCCGATTGCAGTGTTGTTCTCATAAGTTACTTCATACTGGGAAGAATCAATGGTTAATCCGGTAGAAGTATCTTTTAAAGTAAGTACCGGTTTAATCTCGCTTCCGGTATAATCTACGTTATCGGTTCCGGTAATCTCAATATCTGCAGAAGTAAGTGACTTTCTTGCAATCTGATATGGATATACAGCTGTTCCTACATATCCGGTCTGGTCATTTTCCGTACCAACGATTCCAACATATACTGTTCCAGCATGAATCAGGTCAATGGCACTTGCTTCCGTCGTACAATCTTTATCAATATAGTATTTTACGATGTAATCTTCGTTTTCTGTCAGATAGCTTCCGGTCTTATTGAACTTCACCTGAATGTTCTTCGGCTTGGTATCAAGACCGTTATATACAGTATCGGAAATTCCGGTTACCGTTAAAGTATCATTGGAAAGTAAGGTACCGATGGTAAACTTCTCAATTCGTGTTCCACTGTAGTTACCCTGTCCGGTTACTTTAATCCATGCGGTTCCCACCTGACTGTTATTGGTAGAATATTCATAAGTAAAGTCTGTTCCATTTACCAGTGCTACAATTCCATTTTCCGAATTATCTTTCAGGCTGATATTCGGTGTATAAGTAGTACCCTGAATATAAGGATAGTTCCGGTTTGCCGGGTCAAATCCTGTATCAGAAGCATCGGATAACGCCGCACTGATATTTTCAGAAGAAAGATCCCTTGCCAGAATAGAGAACGGAATTGTCTTGCTTCCGGTATAGTTGGTGGTATCCTTCGGAGTAATCTGAACAAACGGTCCGGAAGTTCCATTTGCATCTTTTACAGCTTCATTGTTAAAGTAAGCTGCCACATAATCTACATTGCGAACCAGCGGTTCTGCACTGGTGGATGTCATGTAAACATTTAATTCCGGTTCATACTTGGTTTTTAACGGTACATACTGTGGATCTTCTATTTTAGAGTATACTAAATCCTCAACATTTTTCTTTAAAATGTTAAACTCTACCGTTGCAGTTCCAGTACAGCTTGCCACACCGTGGATTGCTGCATATGGTGCATTTGCCCCGCCGGCGTTCGCTGCATTGATATTATTGCGATACTCATCCACTACATAATCTGTGTCTAACGTAAGGGTCTGTTCTTTGTTATTTTCATCATTAAATGTTAATTTAATTTCAGGTTCCTGTGCCTCACCATTGTAGGTTACGTCATCAATCGTCTTGCTTACCGTAGACAAATCACGTTTTGTAATAGTAAAGGTCTTAGTCAGTGTTCCCTTATAATTGCCCTTACCGATTACGGTAATGGTCTCGGTTGCGCCTGCCGGTGCACTGGATGGATTATCTGCATCCGTCTGATAATACACACTATAGTTTGCCGGGTCAATTACTTCTGAACCGCCAATCTTCTTAATGACCAGAGAATCCGGCTTAATCAGCTTGCCGGTATAAACATAGCTGTCCGCAATTCCGGTAATCTCATAATCTTCCATATGAATGGAATCAATGGTAAATGCTTTCGCCTTGGTGGTTCCCATCAGTTTACCGTTTGCTGTTGCCTGAATGACTACACATGGTCCGTTCTCGCCATTTGCTGCTGCAACTGCAGTATTCTTACGATAAGTTACCGTATAATCTTTTCCTTCTTCCAAGGTATCAAAGGTAGAACCGGTTAATGCATATTTCACAACCGGAACCGGTCTGATTTCCTGTCCGGTATAGGAGAATACATCTCCACCCAAGTCAATACTTAAATCATCACTGCCCAGGTCGTATTTAATCGCAAACTTCGCCGATTTCTCACCACTGAAATAAGTTCCGGTTCCCTCAATCGTTACGGTCGGGTCAGTCAGTGAAACAGATTTACCATTTACAATGCTCTTAATGTTGTAGTCTGTTCCAAGTGCCAAAGTCTTGCCATCACATACTACAGTCATATTTTCAATTGGCTGTGTGGTTGTATTGTATTCGCTTCCGGTATATTTCTGTGCCGGAATCGTAATCTCAGCATCTTCAATTTTACCGGTAATTGCAAAATTCGCAACATAGCTTCCTACCCAGTGATTCTTCTCAATTCCGGTAATGAGTACACTGGCCTGCCCTGGAACAGTATTATTTCTATAAGACACGCTGTAATGTGTTCCCTCTATCAGACGTTCCTGGGTATCGCTGCCTTTTACATACACGGTAACGGTAGGTTTCATTCCACCGGATGCTGCCTGTGCCTTATCATACTCAATGGTATCATAGCTTAACTTCACTTCAATCTGGTCAGCAGAATTATTCATATCTCCATCATAGTAGAAGTAACTATTCTTGGTTCCCTTAAAGTTACCGGTTCCTTCAATGGTAATATCCTGCTGTCCAACTTTAAATTTATCTACCTGGGTCGGAGTATATGTATAATCTACGCCAGGCTGCAATGTATATGAATATTCTCCAATTCCGGACTCATTCGGAAAACTCTGTGTTACTGTGAAATCCGGAATACTCTTTTTAAAAATGTAACTCATTCCCTGTAAAGATACGCCTACACCATCAATACTCTTCCGCTGAATAATAAACTGGTTCGAACCTGCAATCTTATCTGCAGTATAATTTGCGCTTTCCAATACACCACAGTAGTTTCCAATACCCTGGATTCTTACATAAGTCGTGCCGGCATTGGTTTTTTCTGCGGCTGTTGCTACATTCTGATAATCCTCATCCGAATATACTTCAAACTGATAATCCTTATTCGTTGACAGTAAGCTGGAAGAATCTCCATAGCTTACTTTTACGGAAGGAGTCAGTACTTTATTGGCATAAACCGGGCTGGTAATGTCTACACGCAGCTTGCTTAATTCGTTGATATCCTTCTGATTAATGGTATAGCTTACGGTTGTTGTTCCTGTGTAGTTGCTGTTTTCTGCCGCTTTTAAGGTCAGAGTTGCAATTCCCGCATTAATTGCATTTTCACTGCTTTCAATACTGTATTCCTTATCGGTCAGAATATAGCCGTTGGTGGTAGGGTACTGTAATACAACACCATCTCCGTCTGCGGTAGTAGAAATTACAACCTTCTGCTCAATTCCATTATATGTATAAGTTCCATTTACTCTTGCATTCAGTTCAGATATATCTTTCTTTGCAATGACTGCATATCCGGAAATATCTCCATAATACTGACCCTTGCCGGATACTGCGAAGTAAATCGTTCCCGCATTGATAAATGCCTCATTTGTCTCAGAGCTTACAACATTCTTATGTGCTGCATCACTATAGAAGGAAATGCTATAGGACGACGGATCCGGAATTGCATCCATCATTTTTGTCTCAATTGCCTGAATCATTTCATCCTTATGGGAATTGCGGTTATAGGTTCCACCGGAAATATTAAATGCCGGCACAACGGTCGCAATATTTGCTCCAATAAAGAATGTGGTTGTTGCGGTTCCGGTATAATTCTTACCGTCTACCGCTTTGATTCTGACATATACTTTTCCGGAATTCTTATGTTCTGAAACCTGTTTACATAATTCATCGTCATAATATCCTTCAACTTCATAATCCACGCCTGCAACCAGTACACGGTTTCCATCAGATACACTGATACCCGGCTCCACTGCTTCTCCAGTATAACCGCAGTTGCTTGCAGTTACGGTCAGCGTGCTCATGTTCTTTGGCGTGATCTTATAAGAAGTACGGATACTTCCGCCTAAATTAGCATAAGTTCCAAGACCGCTGATTAATACATAATAAGTACCTGCGTCCACCGGCTCTGCAATGACCTTCTTGTATGCAGAATCCGTAAAATAAGTAACCTTAAAGTCTTCGCCCTGTACCAGGCCTTTGGCACCGTTATTATCAGTAATACGGATTGCCGGTACCTGCATACTGCCATTGTATTCAAAGGTAACCTGTGTCGGATCATAGTTTGCAGAACCTGCAACGATATTACACTCGCATTCATTTAATTTTCTTGGCACAATACTGAAGGTTCCACGGTTCACGCCACCTTCTGCCAGTGCATAATCTCCAGTCAGTCTGATATATGCCTTTGCATTATTGGTTCCAATTTCGATATTATCTTCACAGGAAACCACTTCTACATACTGGCTGTCCAATGTGACATTTTTACTACCTTCTTTATAATAAACGGTAATATTTGCAGGATCCGGCACAACAGCACTACCGGTATAAGTCTGGTCTGTAATTACAATATCTGTCGGGCTGATGTTCTTTGGCTTAATCATATAAGTATATACTCTTTCGCCTCCGGCATAGTTACTGCCATCCAGACCGGTTATCTTAAGATAATAGGTTGCTGCATGAATCAGTTCCTGTATGCCCGTAGTGTCTTCCTTATCGTCTGCCGGTTCAGTACATTCCGGATCACGATAAACAGCATAGTCAAAATCCGTTCCTTTTTTCAAAGCATTCCCCTCATCATCGGTTGCCGTCAGGGATAATACCTTGCTCTTGCCGTCAAAGAAGCTGGAATAACTGGTATCTTTATTAATGACACCTGCTTCTGTTCCGTTGATTGCCAGCTTAAAGGTACATTTATCTAAAGATTTTGCTACAATATCAAAATAAATCGGCTCTGCCTTGGTTCCAAGGTCTCCTTCGTAGTAATCCAGTCCGGTTACCTTCACATAATATCTTCCAATAGAAGTCGGTTCAGATACAGTCTTGGTATACTCCGCATCTTTATAATAAGTAATCTTATATCTTGAATCACTGATGACATCACCGGATGTATTGGAGACGGTAATGTTTGGCACATTTTTCTTGCCATTGTATTCCAGTTCATTTTTATCCAATACTGCTTTACCAAGCTTGTCATAGATCTCAAAATTGATAAATGCGTTTCCGGTTAAATTTCCGGTTCCGGTAATAATCAGGTTATTGGTTCCGGTCTGTCCTGCAGTAGTTTCATTTCGGTATGCCACGTTGTAGTTGCCGGCAGGAATCTCCACGCCATTCAACTTCACTACTACCTCATTGGTCATATCCGGTTTACTATTCTTTACATAATAATATTTATCACTCTTTAAAGAAACACTGATGCCTGCTGCGCTTAAATCTGCCTTGCCAATCAGGAAATTAAAGGTCTTGCTGCCCCGGTACAGAGAAGAAGAATTCGCTGTTACTGTCATCTTCGCTGTTCCGGCATTCGTATTGTCTGCCCAGCTTGTGGTATAGTCAGATGCCTGGATTCCTGCGGAATTCTGACTGTCTACCAGTGTAAATTCCGGTCTCTGTGCAGTTCCGGTATAAGTAGAATTGCTCAGTCCATTGGAAACAGTTACAGAATCCGCTCCAATATTATAGTAAATATTGTAACGGTTCTCTGCAATTGTTCCGGAAAATGTATAGTTACTGCTGCTCTTTAATACAATTTTAAAGGAATGTGTTCCTACTGTGGTATTGCTTCCGGATGTATATTCTACGTTATAATCATCTGCTGAAAGGTTTACCATGGTAGGAGTACCGCTTATGATACCATACACCCCTGTAATCGTCGGTAATACATCACTTCCTGTATAATATACATATCCGTCTTCACCGGTTCCTTCCACCCCTTTATAATTAACACCGATATAGCTTAACTTCTGCTGTGCAATCGTAAAGCTCTTGGTGGTCTGCCATCTGTGGCTGTCTCCGATACCAACGATATCAATATATGCTGTTCCTGCGCTGGTATTATTACGGTAATAAACGGAGTAATCCTCTTTTTCTTTCAAAGTTTCTCCATCAATCTGGACCGTAACTGCCGGCTTAACCTCCTGTCCGGTATAAGTATAGGTATCATTTCCGGTTGCAGTTGCACCATTTGCATCCGCTCCTAATGTAATGCTTCCATTGCTCGGAAATGCATCCGCCGCCTCTGCCGGTATTGCCGGAAGAACGCCCGCAATCATACAAACACTTAAAACTAATACCAGTATTCTTTTTCCAACATCCTTGTACTTACGCATAGAACCTCTCCTTGTTGCTTGTTGTTTCCTCATCTTTTTATCTTTACTATATTCCTTTTGCTTTTCAGATTCAAGAGTAACCCTTTTTTCTAAAAAAGCGCAGAAAAAGACACATCTAAACCTTTTATCGACCGGAAGTTACTTTTTCTTTATATTTTCCAGCTGATTTTTTCATTTTTTAGAAAATCTTTTTCAAAAAATTAACACTTGACATTTTATACTACCACTGTTACCATTACAAACTGAAAACAAAATATCACTTTGCTAGGGGCGCCTTTGGCTGAGAAACGCATCTGCGTTGACCCTTATTACTTGAACCGGATAATACCGGCGTAAGGAAGCACATAGTTCAACCTCCTGGCAGAGTATCATCTTTAAGGAGGATTTTTTATGTCATTTTTTGCAACATACGACGGCTCTTCTTACCAGCTTACCACCGCTGGTTTTACAGCCCTCGTTATCATCATGATTGCCATTCTTCTGATTGGCTGTGCTATCTTCGGTGGAAAGAAGAAATTCAGTGCAAAGCAGCTTGCATTTTCAGCTATGGCAATTGCCCTTGCCATGGTAACTTCCATGATTAAACTTTTCGATATGCCAATGGGCGGTTCCGTTACTTTACTGAGCATGTTATTCATCGTTCTGATTGGTTACTGGTACGGTCTGGGTGCCGGCTTAACCGCAGCTTTTGCTTACGGAATTCTGCAGTTAGTCGTTGACCCTTACATCATCAGTGTTCCACAGATGTTAGTGGACTACCTCTTCGCCTTTGGTGCATTAGGACTTTCCGGACTTTTCAGCAAATCCAAACATGGACTTATCAAAGGTTATATCGCTGGTGTATTAGGCCGATACTTCTTCGCGTTCCTTTCCGGCTGGATTTTCTTCGGCATGTATGCTCCGGAAGAATTCCCGAATGCAGTGGTATACTCCCTTGCTTACAACGGTGCATACCTTGGTGCAGAAGCACTTATTACATTAATCATTATCTGTCTGCCACCAGTCCAAAAGGCATTGAATGCCGTTAAGGATATGGCAAATTCATAATTTAAGTTCTAAAATCTACAGAAAGAGCGTCTCTTCTAAATCAGAAGGGACGCTCCTTTTTTCTATCAACTACATCTGAATCCATCCGAAAGCATTTGCTATGGAACTGATTAAAATAATCGCTGCAAAGATCGGACAGAGGTATTTTATCATCACTGTAAATATCTTTTTCCTGCGGAACGGGCTGCCGCCCCGGGTTACTTCTTCTTCAATCCGCTGCACTCCCATCACTCTTGATACCAGAAGGCAGGTTGCAATAGCCGCAATCGGCATCATCACGGAGTTCGTCAGGAAATCAAAGAAATCAAGAATCTGCATTCCGATAATTTTTACATTCGCCAATGGTCCATATCCCAGTGTAGAAAGACTTCCCAAAAGAAGCATTACAATACCGACAATTACCGTTGCTTTCCGTCTTTCCCAGCCCAGTTCATCTTCGAAAGTCGATACTGCACTTTCCGTTAATGCAATAGAACTTGTGATTGCTGCAAACAGCACCAGTACAAAAAATAAAATTCCGACTCCGGTTCCAAGTCCCATGCTGTCAAATACTTTTGGAATCGTAATAAACATCAATGATGGACCCGCCTGCAGGGTTTCCGGATTTCCACCGGAAAATGCAAAGACTGCCGGAATAATCATCAGCCCTGCCATCATGGCAATCGCTGTGTCGAAGATTTCCACATTCTTCGTGGACTCTTCAATAGAAACTTCCTTCTTCATATAAGAACCAAAAGTAATGAGAATTCCCATGGCAATGGACAGGGAATAAAACATCTGTCCCATGGCTGTTACTACCGTCATCCAGGAAAAATTTTCAAAATTCGGAATCAGAAAATATTTAACTCCTTTTAATGCTCCCGGTCTGCTTACGGAATAAACCGTTATTAATATAGAAAGAACAACCAGCACCGGCATCATAAATCTGGATACCCGCTCAATACCATTCCGGACTCCGGCAAAGATAATCCCCAGCGTAAATACTGCAAAAAAAGCAAAGCAGATTTCTGTGGAAAGCCCGCTGGAAATGAAATCGGAAAAATATCCATCCGATGCAAGCTTACTGCCATTTCCCCTGATATATTCCACCAGATATTTCATTACCCAGCCGCCAATTACAGAATAATATGGCACGATTAAAACCGGAATAATCGCATTTATCCAGCCACCAAAAGAGAGCCAGCGGGATTTTCCAAAGGTATGATATGCTCCCACCGGGCTCTTCTTCGTCATTCTTCCGATAGAAGTCTCCGCCATAATCATCGTATATCCAAAAGTCAGTGCAAGTATAATATAAATCAGCAGAAAGATTCCTCCCCCATACTTTGCCGCAAGATATGGGAATCTCCATATGTTTCCCAGTCCCACAGAAGCGCCTGCTGCTGATAATACAAACCCTATCTTCCCCGAAAATGTACTTCTTTTCTCATTCTGTGTCTTCATTTTGTTTTTCTTCTCCTAAACTCATAATTTCCATAACGCAAAGTTATAAAAATCATAACACAGTCTCATAGTTCCTGCAATATTCTTTCTTTTTTCGCAATACATTCACTTATTTTCTCTTCTTTTTCACAGCGTATTCCCTTATATTTCCTTAGTTTTCTCGCAATTTGCAACCAATTCACAAATTTTTCACAAATTTATTAGCACTCACCTCTTGACAGTGCTAATAATTGGTGTTATAACATAGTCAGAACAAAGGAGAGGAACAAAAAGAGGTTCCTAAAACATCCCGGTTCCAAAGAAACAAGGTAAACAAGCATAGATAGATTTATTTAAAAAAGGAGAGATGACTTATGTTGATGCCTAGTATTTTTGGAGAGAATTTATTTGATGACTTCTTTGAGGATTTTCCATGGATGGACGATAACATGGATATGAAAAAGACTGAGAAAAAACTTTACGGTCGTAGAGCCGCACGTCTGATGAAGACAGATATAAAGGAGCAGGACAATGGTTACGAACTGGTCATTGATTTACCTGGATTTAAGAAAGACGAAGTAAGTGCTTCCTTAGAAAATGGTTACCTGACCATCAGTGCCGCCAAAGGCTTGGATGAGGAAGATAAAGATAAGAAATCCGGCAAGTACATCCGTAAGGAACGTTATTCCGGAGCCTGCAGCCGAAGCTTTTATGTTGGCGATGCCGTTACCGAAGAAGATATCAAGGGCGAATTTAAACACGGTATCTTAAAACTCTTCGTTCCAAAGAAAGAAGCAAAACCTGCTGTGGAAGACCACAAGTACATCGCCATTGAAGGATAACAGAACTTTATATAGTATCTGATTCAGATTAAGAAAGGAAGCATGTTATTATGTCAGACAAAAATCCAAAACATCCATTAAAAAAGAAGAAAGTAAAAGCTAAAATTAATGTAGCCGACCATGAGGCTGTTGAGGAAGCCAGAGAAGCTCACAGAAGCAAGAAACATTATTACTAATTACAATAGACTATTTCAGGAGGAATGACTTATGTTAGTACCAAGTATTTTTTCAAACAACTTTGTAGATGATATATTCGATGATGTATTTCCATTCGGAGCTTACAATGCTCCTGCAGCAGACAACCGTGCTGCCATGAACACTGACGTTAAGGAATTTGACGACAGATATGAACTGGAATTTGAACTTCCAGGTTTTAAGAAAGAAGATATCCAGGCTGAGCTGAAAGACGGATACCTCATCGTCAATGCCAAACACCAGGACAACAAGGACGAAAAAGGCAAAGATGGCAAATATATCCGTAAAGAACGTTACTATGGCTCTTACCAGCGTAGTTTCTATGTCGGAAATGGCGTTACTCAGGATGACATCAAAGGCGGTTTTGAAAATGGTATCCTGACTCTGACCGTTCCGAAGAAAGAAGCAAAACCTGCTGTGGAAGAAAAGAAATATATTTCCATTGAGGGATAATACCAGGATAATTAAAAGGGAAAAGGGGCGGTGTGAGTATTCACACCGCCTCTTCTTTTTATGTAAGAAACACGCTTTGCGTGTTTCTCGTAGTTTAGCTGACATTACTTTATCGTCGATGCCCGCTGTCTGATATTCTTATTAAAATTAATCACATTGTGATTATATTCTTCATCCATCAACTCGGAATGAATCATAAAATCTGCAGTTGCCTTATTATTCGCAATCGGGATGTCATATACCTGTGCAATACGAAGCAGTGCTTTTACATCCGGGTCATGAGGTGCTGCAGTAAGCGGATCTGAAAAGAAAATCACGAAATCTACTTTTCCCTCTACTATCTTAGCACCAATCTGCTGGTCTCCGCCCAGCGGACCGCTGTTATAGCCTTTTACCGGCAGTCCCGTCTGGTCTGTAATCATTTTTGCTGTTGTTCCAGTTCCACAAAGGAAATGCTTCTTTAAAGTTTCTGCATTGTCTTTGCACCACTGGATCAGTTCTGCTTTCTTTCCATCATGGGCAATCAATGCAATATTTTTCTGTTTTCCGATTGTCAAAGTAAGAAAATCCGGTTCCATACTCATATTGTGTCTTCTCCTTTATTGTATTATTTTCCAACCATTTTAGGATATCATGAGCAGAATCAGTTCATGATAAACATTTACCGCTCGTCAAATGCATAAATGCATTCTTCTCGCTTACGCTCATTATAACATGACAGGATGATTCCAGACAATGTTTGGGTAGAAATTACCTCAGATATAGCAAAGAATGTGCCTTGGCACATTCTCGCGCCTGCGGCGGTCACTTGCGACATCTACCTCATACACCCGCAGTGCGCATCCTCGCAGAGCGTTTTTTTACTTTACAGGAAAGCAATTTCCTGTAAAGTAAAAGCGAGTACACCAAACAGTGTACTCGTTTCTTCTTCATCGATGCGACAGGATTTGAACCTGCGACCTCTGCGTCCCGAACGCAGCGCTCTACCAAGCTGAGCCACGCATCGTTATTCAGTTCTTTCACACGCTCAACTATATTAGCATATATCACATTTTTTGTCCAGTAATATTTTTATTTTCTTTTCTACTTAATCGTTTTATGTTGTACTTAAGTCAATCATAAGAACGGCTTTTTCAATGCCGAAGCAACTTTTTTACCAAACCGGATGCACTCATTATTACCTATGGTTCTCTTTCTATTTTTTAAAGTAACCAGGTAAAGGCAGACTTTCTTTCCCATTATAAAGATATTCCATTTCTGATTGCTGACAACTACAACGGCATGCGGCAATGTATCGAACATCTTGTGAATGTCCATGGCTATCGTAAGATTGCTTTTGTAGCAGGACCAGCTAACAACAAAGACTCCAATGAACGGCTGAAAGCCTAACGCGATGTTATGGCGGAACATCAGCTTCCGGTCACGGATGATATGGTCGTCTATGGCAACTACTCAGAGCTTGTCACCGAGCAGGTGGAATATATCCTAGACCACAACCCGGAATTAGAGGCAATTGCTTTTGCAAATGATAATATGGCAAAGGCAGGATACCGCGTCTGTGCTGCAAGAGACCTTTTGGTGGGATATGACATTGACCACGCAAAAACCATGGAACCACCACTGACCAGTGTTTCCCACAGCAGCTTCCAGTTCAGCTACCAGGCATTACAGAATGCGCTTATGCTCTGTCAGGGAAAGAAGCCACAATCCTGCCGGATGTCAGCCATTTTTCACCAGAGAAGTTCCTGCGGTTGCCAGCTGCACACCGGCTTTACCACACTGCGTCATATCAGCATGGAGTAGCTGCGTAAATGCCTGCCAAAGGATGCCATTACTGCAAGACTGGGCGGTGACGAATTTGTTTCCTTTATTTTAACCGATATATTAAAGCATTCCGGCGCAATACTCTATGAGGAAAAGGTCAAACGGCGTGCAAGCATCAGGAAGTAGTCTATGACTTACTCTCCAAATCAGCATATAAAATGCCGGATGGTAAATCCATCCGGCATTCTTAAACCTCTCTTTTATTCATCCATTCCCCATTTGTCTTTCATGTATTCTTTTCCAAATCCGGAACCGATATTTTCATTGATTCTCCGGCCAAAGCATGCATAAAATCCAATTATTGCGGCGAATATCAGAATTCCAATAAATATAACCATAGTAAGTCCCCCTTCCTATGTCTCTTTATCTTTTCCAAAGTATAGCACAAGTATGTAAAGATGTCACTTATCTTTTTAAGGAACGGTACTATTTATAGAAATATCTTTTGTTTTACAAAACAACCAAAAGCTTTCCCTCACAAGAAGAAAGAATTATCTTTTTTTCCTGCAGCTGCGGAACCTCCACTGATGTCAGTGTCACACTGCCGGTGCCGGTATTTAAAAATACCAGGACTTTGTCGTCCCCAAAACTACGTAAAAATACATATACTCCCATCATATCATTGCAGTAAATTGTCCGGTAATTGCCTTTGCGTAATGCCACATGCTCTTTTCGGAGTGCAATCCAGCAGCTGAACTTCTCTGCCAGATTTTCCTGTAATCTGTTGTTTTCTGCCTGCTGCTCCATTACTGCCTGCCAGTCCATGGCTGCCCGATACTCCAGTTCTTTCATTCCCTCGATATACACTTCATCCCCGTAGAATACTGATGGCACGCCCACTCCCATAAAGAGATAGAAAAATGCCAGCTCCATTCTCTTTCTATTTCCATTGCAATAGCTTAAAAATCTCGGAATATCATGGGAATCCAGGAAATTCATCTGTGCCAGGCTCACCTGCCATGGGTAGCGGTAAATCATCCGCTGCATCTGGGCATCAAATTCACTGACCGAAAGTTCTCCCTTTCCAAAAAAATCCCGGCACAGATAAGAAAAAGTATAATTCATCGTAGAATCAAACTGGTCTCCCTGAAGCCAGATGCCTGCTTCTTCCCAGATTTCGCCTATTAGAAATATATCCTCTTTTACCGCTCTCACCGCATGGCGGAAGACTCTCCAGAATTCATGATTGATTTCATTTGCCACATCCAAGCGCCAGCCGTCAATATCTGCTTCCCGAATCCAGTAAGTTCCAACATTGCAAAGGTACTCCACCACTTCAGGATTTCCGGTATTAAGCTTTGGCATTTCCTTTACATAGGCAAACGCCTCATAATTCGGCGGATCAGCGTACTGTATCGTTTCCGGCAGGTGATAAAACCAGTTATAATATCTTGATGCTTTTCCCTTCTGCCGCACATCCCGGAATGCAAAGAAATCTGCTCCACAATGATTAAATACACCATCTAAAATAACCCGGATTCCTCTCTTGTGGCACTGCTGCACCAGTTCTTTTAAATCCGCTTTATTTCCAAAACAGGGGTCGATTTCAAAATAGTCAATGGTATCATATTTATGATAAGACGCTGCTTCAAAAATCGGATTCAGATAAATGCAGTTAATTCCAAGCTTTTCGATATAGTCAAGGTTTTCACAAATTCCTTTCAGTGTACCACCCAGATGATTCTTGCAAATCCGATCCGGTAAAATTTTTCCATTGCTGTCGCTTTTTTCATCCGGCAAAAGCATATGCCTTGTCGCTTTTTCCGTCAGTTCCCGTCTGTCATTTGCAAAACTGTCTGGGAAAATATGATACATAACAATGTCTTCTGCCCACTCCGGGATATCTAAAATATCCTCTCTTCTAATATATGGAAACTGGAAATATTCTGCCCTGCCACAGGACAGTTTCTCTGCAAATCCTCTTCCATAATAATAAAGGCTTTCTGTATCGTCCTCTAACCGGAAATAATAGCATACCCTGGTATACGGAGACGTAATCTTAACTTCATAATAATCATAAAGCATATCGGATGCCACATATTCCATTTCACTTTGTTTCACCGGAAGTGGCTCTTCCATCGCCACCCGGTCTCCCCAAAGCAGCACGCACCGTTTTAAATCGCCCTTTTTACAGCGGATTCTTATTACCAGCCGGTCTTCTTTTTCTGCAAAGGCAAATTGTGACAGTGGAATATGTAAAATTGCTTCTTTTTCCATTTTATTTCTATCCTTTCACACCACCTGCAGTAAGACCGGATACCATATACTTTTGTATACAGAAGAAAATAATCAGCACCGGAACAGACACCAGGATAGCGGCTGCGGAAAACATTCCCCAGCTTCTGGTGTAATCGTTAGACTGTAACTGATATAATCCACCTGCCAGTGTATAACTGTTTTCATTCAGTAGAAATGTTGTGGAAAACAGATATTCATTCCATACAAAAATAAGTACCATCACAGAAGTTACAATGATTGCCGGACGAGCCAGCGGCATCACTACCTTCCACAGCAGCTGGAAATCCGATGCACCGTCAATTTTCGATGCTTCTTCGATTTCTATCGGAATGGTATCAAAATACCCCTTCATATTCCAGATAGAGAAAATGCACATGCTTCCCGCATAAATAATCACCAGTCCCAGTTTCGTATCCAGCATATTCATCTGTTTTAAAAGACGGAATAATGCAAACATGGACAGGATCTGTGGGAATGCATTTAAGAGAAGCAGTAATTTTAAAATGCCATTTCTTCCCTTAAAACGGTATCTTGAAAATGCATAAGATGACACCATGGCAAATCCGATAGCAATGACCATTGTAAAGAAGCTTAATACGGCAGAGTTATAAAACCACCGCAAAAACGGCTTCTGCGTCAGTATATTTTTATAATTATCCAGTGTAAATTCCTTTGGAAACAAAGATAATCCGGAGGACAATGCTCCACTTCCCCTTTCAAAGGAAAGATTCAACGCATATAAAATCGGTACCAGTGCCAGCAGACACAGTATAATATAAAAAATATGTAAACCGCTAAGCTGTAAAATCTGTTTTCTCTTTTTCTTAGTCATAATTTTCCTCCTTTACCCCTCGATTGGTAAACAGCGAAAATACCATGATGAGGAAAAAGATAATAATGGATACCGCTGAGGACAGCCCATAGTTATTTGAAACAAACGCATTCTGCTGTGCATAAGTAATTACGGTCTGTAAGGTTGCCCCTGAATATGCTCCCTTCTGCATCGTAAGAAGATATACGATATCAAACTGCTTAAATGTGGTAAATGTCGTCATAATAACCGCCGGTGCAATAATTCCTTTCATTGCCGGAACGGTAATATGGATGTTCTTTGACCAGAAACCTGCTCCATCCAGTTCTGCGCTTTCATAATAGCTGCGGTCAATGCTGGACAGTGCACCGTCTATCATCATAATCATAAACGGCAATGCCATCCACAGGTTTAGAGTCATGCAGGAGAGAAATGCCGGCACATTGGTGGAAAGGAAATTTACCTTTCCAAAGCCAAGTGCCACCAGAATCTTATTCAGAAGACCAAACTCTGTGTTATAAATGCCTACCCTCCACAAAAGAATGGACACATATGCAGGCATTGCCCACGGGAACATCAAAAGAGTCTTGTATACACGTTTTCCCTTTAAATCTTCTCTTTGAAATCCCAATGCAATAAAATATGCCACAACTACCTGTATCACCATATTTAATGCGGTCCAAAGTAGGGTTGTAAACAATGCTCCAAGAAAACCGGAGTCTGCCTTTAATAATGCCCTGCTATAGTTGGATAGCCCGATAAATTCATAATTTGACCAGTGAAAAAGATTCATATTGGTCAGTGATATATAGCCCGTATAAATAATCGGGAATACAACAACCATTCCAATCAATATCAGTGCCGGCATACTGTAAAGCCATGGTGTTAATTTCCGTTTGTTCTTCATATACACACTTCTCTTCCTAATTTTCCTCTTTATTGCTTCTAAATAAACTCCTGCTTACTGCATATCTGCAATGGCATCCAATGCCTCCTGCTGATAAGTCTCTGCTGCAGTGTCAATATCTTCCCCTGATTTGTTGACTGCTGCCAAAAATTCTTCTGTCGGTCCCCACATAACGCTCATCTGCGGAATGTTTGGCATAGGCTGTGCAGTTTCTGCAGTTGCTTTCATTGCCATAATCATCTCATTTGCAGCAACATCTGCGTCATCATATGCTTTGCTGTTTGCCGGTGCACAGTTTGATTTATTCGCCAGTGCAATACCTACTTCCGGACTTGCAATTGTCTCTAATACTTTTGCAATTGCTTCTTTCTTATTTTCTGCTGCATATTTTAAGACACCAATGCTCTGTACACCTGAATATGGTGCCAGTCCGTTTCCATTCGGAAGTTTAAAATCCGCTAAGGATTTAATACCAAGGTCAATGCCCGCTGCCTTGATTCCGGATACCAGCCATGGTCCACCGATGATTGCTGCTGCCTGGCCTTCATTGAATAATGCAGTTACTGTGTTGTAATCTCCATCTGCCTCCAATGCTGCAAATTTCTGATTGTATGCGATAGCATCCTTGGTTTCCTGTGTATTTAATCCAGGATTTGCATCTTTATCAATAATATATCCACCAAAACCATTGATTACCGGTGCCACATTGTATGCGGTAGAATGCTGATTAACCAGTGCATAAGTTCCTGCGTCCACATCGGTGTGGGCTACCATGTAATCATACAGTTCATCTGTTGTTTCCGGCACATCACCTTCCCATTTTGCCTTATTATACATAAAGAGCAATGTCTCATAATAAACCGGCATCAGGTACTGGGTATCCTTATAATTACCTGCTTCTACGGTCATTGGTAATAGATCTGCCATTACATCCTCACTGATAACATCCGTAATCGGAGCTAAAATTCCCATTTCTGCAAATGTTCCCAATGAATCATGTGCATAAAGATACATATCCGGTCCGTTGGATTCATCATTTCCATATAACTGAAGCTGGTCGGTCAGACCGCTCTTCTTTTCAAAGGTAACCTTGATATTATCCTCTGCCAGTTTCTCATTCGCACAATCCGCAATGGTCTGCATGATATTCTCATCCCCATCATGCCAGATTTTTACTTCTGTCATTTCATCCTCTGCATCATTTCCAAGTACTTCTGTAGTCTTTCCTTCGTCATTCCCTGCTTCTTTTCCACAACCGGATAATGTGCCGATTGTCATTGCGGTACAGAGCAACAGACTCAACACCCTTTTCTTCATAAAAATACCTCCGTTTTCCGGTTTCTTTAGGAAACCGTTTTCTTTATTTTATTTTTTTCATGCAATTGGTTCCTCTTGCTAAGTCTATATTTATCACTTTTTCCCTTTGTTTACAATGTTTATTTGTCAAAAATGATTGACTTTGTTAGGAAACCGCTATACTATATTTTTAAATTTATACATTTTTTCAGGAGGTATTTTATGTCTGTTACCATCAATGATGTTGCCAATGAAGCCGGTGTTTCCAAATCCACTGTTTCTAAAGTTTTAAATCACTGGACCACCATATCCCCAGCCACTGTGGAAAAGGTTCATGCAGCAATTGAAAAGCTTCATTATACCCCTAACTCCCGGGCTGTAAGCTTTGCAAAAGGTGCTACTTCCAATATTGTCTATCTTACCAATCTGGAGAAAGATACTGCTTATCGGAATCCGCATATGTTTGACATTATGTGCGGCGTACACCATACCTTGTCCGAAAACAACTATTCCCTGACGCTTGTCAACACTTCTGAAGAACGCTATCCCGGAGAAAAAGTCAGCGAAGTTATCACAAGCGGTTCCTCCGATGGTCTTATCATCCACGGCTCTGCCATTAATAAAGAAATTGCAAATCTTATTCTGGATGCAGGCTTTCCACACATTATCATTGGGCATCCGAGTTTTGAAAGCCGCTTATGCTGGGTAGATACCAACCACGCCCTTGCCGGTGAATATGCCGCTGCCCACATGATAGCCTGTGGTTATACAGATGTCGCCTTTATCGGAGAGCGCAAAACCGATTATATTTCTGCCCAGCGTCAAAAAGGATTTATGGCAGGCATGTTAGACAGAGGCTTTCACATTCCGGCTGCCCGTATCGGAAATACCGATTCCAGCTGCCAGCACGCTTATTCTGTTACTTCTGATATGCTGACACAGCCTGTACCGCCTCGCGCTATTGTATGTGAAAATAACACCCTCGCATTAGGTGTCATCCAGGCCGTCAAAGACCGGCAGCTTTCCATTCCGGATGACATTGCCATACTTACCTTTGACGTCTACCCATATTCCAGCATCATCGACCCACAGCTTACCATTGTAGACATCAATGTCTATGATACCGGTGTGCAGGCAGGCTCCATGATGATCCGTAAGCTTCAGAACCCGGAACTTCTCATCCAAAGCTATACAACGCTTCCTGTTATCATCCAGGGAGAAAGCACCAGACCACTGCCATAAGAAACACCCCTGTCAATCTGACAGGGGTGTTTCTTTTGCGCTCATTATATGATAATTGTTGATAAGCCAATCAGCTTATCATTAACTTTCATCGCTCACTATTTCATTTTCATAATGATATCTCTTGCAACGGCTTCTTCCACCGGTGTAGCAAATACGCCTTCCTCAAACTCTACGATTCCACCGATTCCTTTCTCTACAACGAAACGGAGTTTTCCGTCCCGGACTTTCTTATCCGTATATAATTTCTTAACCAGGGCTTCCCGGTCAATGTATTCCGGAATCTCTACCGGCAGCTTCGCTTTCTCTAACAGATTCTTTACTGCTGTTTTTTCTTCTTCTGTCATGTAACCAAGTCGGTGTGCCAGTTCTGTCATAGCCACCATTCCAATGGAAAGTGCTTCTCCATGAAGCAGTCTATAGTCACTGACTGTCTCAATGGCACGTCCTACCGTATGTCCTAGATTCAAGATTTCTCTTAAGCCCTGCTCCTTTTCATCCTTCATTACCACAGCATATTTAATCTGGCAGTTCTTCTTTGCGATGTATTCACAGGCTTCTCTGTCTCCCGCAAAAATATCTTCCATATGTTTTTCCAGGAATTCAAACATTTCCTTATCTGCCATGCAGGCATGTTTGATTGTCTCTGCCATACCACTGGATAACTGTCGCTGTGGCAGTGTTTTCCATGCTGCAATGTCAAGATATACTTTCTCCGGCTGGTTAAAAAGTCCAATCAGATTCGTTGCCAGTGGTGTGTCTACTGCGGTTTTTCCACCAACAGATGCATCTGCCGCCGCCAAAAGTGTCGTAGCATAGTTAATGAATGGCACTCCTCTGCCATAGGTTCCTGCCAGAAATCCAGACAAATCGGTTACCACACCACCACCAACGGCGATGATACAGCAGTCTCGCCGGAAACCTGCCTCTAACATGGCATCTTCTACTTCTTCTTTCGTCTTTCTGGTCTTGCTGGTCTCTCCTGCCGTAAAAACAAATTCCCTTGCCTGATATCCTGCTTCCTGTAATAAGGTTACAATGTGGTCTGCGTAAAGCTCCTTCACCGTGCTGTCTGTAATTACTGCAAATTTCTTAATCTTTCCAACCAGACCGTTTTTTAAATCTTCTATTAACCGGTTCTCAAGCTGGTAGCCAATCTCGATTTCGTAACTGTCATCAACTACCTTCTTCAATTCTACCTGAAATACACTCATGTTTTTCTCCGTTCTATCCTGTGTCTTGTAAATCTGCGCCTGTCACAGATTTTTATTTCGTTTATTATACTATTTTGCTCTTTTCTCTGCAACCACAGGAGCTCTAATCGAAAGAAATTCCCTGTTTGCGAAATTTCCTATTTCATGCCAGATACTTCTCTATGTATGCAAGATACGGTTTCTTGTTTACCTTATCCTGATTTGTCACATACCAGTCATAAGCTTCTTTTAAGCCATCCGCCAGTGGTTTCGTCCCACTCATAAGTGCAAGCTGTTTCGTAACGTCCAGTGCATATTCATAATTATAAAAGCTGAAATAATTACGCTGCTCTTCCTCCGCTGTAACTTCCACAAACTCTGCCTGCTTTCCTGCCGCCTGATAGCACAGAGTTACCCAGTCACGAATGGATATGCTCTCTTTATTTCCAACATTGAAAATGTGCTGCTTTGGGTGTCTTTCCACTAGAATATCTATAAATCTGCACAAATCTTCCACATGGAAAAATTGCAGCTTCATGCTGCCCTCCCGTGGCAGATAAAATTTCCTGTTTTCCAATGCACAGTCAAATACAAAGGTTTCCCGGTATACATTATTCATTGGTCCATATAAATAAGGCGGTCTAAGAATGTACGCTTTCGGATTTCTCTCCATCAGTGCTGTCTCAGCCGCTATTTTATTTGTTCCATATGCACCCCAGTGCACATTTTCTGCAAGCTGTGTTTCTTCCGTAAATGGTGCCGGCGCATATTCCGGATATACGGCACTTGAACTTATAAGAACATAATCTTTGTAACTTTCCAATGCATTCAGCAAATCCTCCACATCTTCCCTAGTATATGCGGTATCAATTACCAGGTCAAAATGCAGTCCCTGCAGTGCATCACCGATCGCATGCCTGTCTGCCTGAATCAGTTTTACAGCCGCCGACTGCGGTCTGGTGTTTCGATTTAACACATAAACCTCATCACCTTTTGCCACATAATGCTCTGCAATAAACCGACTCACAAATACAGTGCCACCAGTTACCAAGATTTTTCTCATACTTGTCCTCCTTGTGCATGGGTTTCTATGAAATTTTTATTATTCCCGCTCTATTGTTAAAACCATACATTCTTTAGATTCGGTAAATCCGCAGGCATGATACAAGGCTCTGCCACTCTCCGTTGTATCCAGGATCAGTTCTGTCACACCACGCAATTTGGCTTCATTTATCAGAAGTTCCATCATATGGCGGGCAATCCCCTGTCCACGATAGTCCTTCTTCGTATATACATTCATAATATGTCCACGTTTTCCGGTAGGATGGGCAAATGTCGGCATGACTTCAATATAGCTGACCGACGCACAGCCAACTACTTTTCTTCCATCCATTGCCAGAATCGTTGTCTGGTTGCCATCTTCAAAATACAATCTGCTGCTGTCGACCAGATTATCCGGAAATGTATAATCCTCTGACAAATTATTTACTTCCCGCAGCATCTCCAGCCGGGTACTCATCAGATTCTCCATATCTCTTCGTGATGCATTCATATATGTTATCATAATCATTCCTCCAGGTCGCATTTTTTCTGTCTTCTTCGTACAGCAGTATCATATCACAGAACGGAGGAAATAATACTTAATTTTTTGTGATTCTTTGATTTCCATATAAAATGTCACATTCTTACAATCATATCCTACGAACTTCAGTCGATTTTTTCCCTCTTTCAACTGAATAGAATAGGTAGTCAGTTCATTCACTTCAGAATCCGGCGTACATTCCACCACCGTTGACACATTTCCATCCTCATCAATCTGCACCAGCTTTGCTTTTCCTTCATCCAGCGTAAACACAAGCGTTATATCTACCCACGTCGCGCTGCTGCAATTCGCTTCCCAGAGTGTCTCCCTGCCATCAAATTTTCCAACGGTGTATGTCACATTATTTCCATAATTATTCAATACACTATTTGTTTTAGCATATCGGTCCCCACCCTCCGCTATCTGAATATCTGAATCGTACTGCTCTTTTGCAAATTTATTATTACAGCCAGTAAGCAATAGCCCCATAACTAAAATACATACTATGCCAAATCTTTTCATTTTCCCTGTAATCTTGTTTTTCATTCTATTTTTAATCTTCCTTTTCATTTACGCTTCCTTTGCGTTCTCTCTTCTTTTCCGTTCACTCTTCCTCTTCATTCACTCTTCTCTATCACCGATTGCATGAACAACGCAGGCAAATCCCGCAACCATCGAAAATAAAATAGCTCCTCCCATTGAATTGTCCAAAAAAGCCCCCATAAAGAAACCTACAATTCCCGCAAGTACCATAATACAAACTGCATCCACTGCTTTAAATTTTCTCATAAAAATACCTCCGTTTTTTGCGCTCTTCTTGTTTTTAACTTCTATTTACCCACAACAATTTACATATCATATTATACTTATTATTGTTTCGCATGTATATAGCTTATCTTTAGCTTTCTTTTATGAATTACTTTTTGACTTTCTTTTTTTAATGAAATAAAGACGAAGGGATTCAAAAATGCTGTTAAAAATAGATGAACGCCAAAATATCAACTCCACGATGTTGTTTTGCCGAACACCTTTAAACGTTATTCCCATGTTTCTTTCCTCCATGTCATAATTTTTAATACAATAACTATTGAAACAAAAGCTGAGAAAAAGGAATGCTACAATTAAAAAATGCAGTCATTCCTTTTTCTCTATACATTTATTCTGTTGTTTCAACCTCTTCCTGCGGTGTCACATCATATAGCCATACTCCTTTTTTCTCTTTCTTATTTAAATTCAATGTGTTTTTCGTTTTAGTTCGTGAATATCCTGTATATAGTTGTTCATCATCAGATTGTGACAACCATCCACAAGTCATCGGATAACCTTTGCTCAAAATCGGTTCATCATAGAAAATCATAAATTCATCATCCGTAAATATAATCTTGGAATCCCTTGAACTAGTATCATAATCCACTTCAAGATTGCCTAGTTTTACTGTTTCTGGTTGAAATCCACCATTTACAAGATCATCCTTACTTGTCATTCTCCATTCACCTCTAAGAATATCCTGTGTAATAGTTGTTTCATCTGAAGTGCCTTTTTCAAATTCTTCGATTTGTTTCTCTAATTCTGATAATTCACTTTGTCCTTTGTCGGTAAAATCTGTTTCTGTTATTTCTGTTGTTTCAGACACTTCTTGCTCACCCGTTTCTTTTTGTTGTTGCCCACAAGAAGTCAATATATTTCCTTTTGTCTCTGATTCATCTGCATTCACTCCATCTAAAGCCTTTTGTGCTTCAGCGGGTTTATTTTCCGCTTCATCCGGATTTGGAAGTTTTCCTTTGATTTCGTCATAATCAATATCAAGGACATCACAAATATTACGCATTAATGTTTCATTATCAAGCTGTGAAGCAAGAGAAAGAGGTGTGTTAATTAACACCCTGAAAACCTTTCACCACATGAATAGGAGTATCAAAATCAATCAGGTTATTTGAAAGGCTGCTTACTATATTTGATATATCCCTAGAACGTAATGAATTGACCGTAAACAAGGCTTTAGCCTTTGATGGCAATAATCCCTTACATTAAGGGTACAAAATCCGTAAATGGCAATCGTATAGTTCCCATACCACCATTTTTAAATGAATTTATTTCAGAATACATAAAGGCCTTACCAGGAACCAATCTCTTCTATTCTGCCAATAATGAATATATGACTGCTTCTGCTTATAATAAGATGTGGTCTAATATTATTTCCAAAATGAATGTTGCTGCCAGTGGGTCAAATAAGATTAAAATAATAACCGGACTGACCGCGCATATCTTTCGGCATAATTACTGTGCAAACTTATGTTATCAGATGCCAAACATCAGTATTAAAAGAATTGCACAATTATTAGGTGATTCTGAGAAGATGGTTTTAGAGGTTTATAATTATGTTCTGGAACAGAAAGAAAACGTGCAGGAAGTAGTAAAAAATGCAATTAATTTTTGAAGATGAAGAGGTTCAAAAATGCCTTTGAAGATGGGGTGAAGATGAATATTTAGGCTTACTTAGCACCACTTCCGATTACTCACAAAAATGGCGGAAACACTGTATTTATCAGTATTTCCGCCATTTTTAACTAATGAGACATCGGGGATTCGAACCCCGGACAACTTGATTAAAAGTCAAGTGCTCTACCAACTGAGCTAATATCCCATTTCTCAGGTTTTCTGAGAATGCCCAGTTCCGGAATCGAACCAGAGACACGAGGATTTTCAGTCCTCTGCTCTACCAACTGAGCTAACTGGGCAAGAGTTGCGGGAACAGGATTTGAACCTGTGACCTTCGGGTTATGAGCCCGACGAGCTTCCAGACTGCTCCATCCCGCGTTATTCAATTA
>JABLTM010099571.1_pt1 | contig 49269 bp, 49 predicted proteins | sample 7160121 | NCBI WGS metagenome assembly JABLTM01 (sample SAMN14651224, study PRJNA627086) | human gut metagenome | isolation source: feces | host: Homo sapiens
TACTGCGGGCTATCGCAGGAATTTACGACTGTGGAGTGTACAAGAACTTGTGAGTAGCGTATTGTTTACAATCGCCAAAGCATACACATTGAAGCAGTAAGAAGTATCCGCAAGGACTTTAATTTCTCGATGTGTTTGAGTATATTTGAATACATTTTGAGTGGCAGAAATTATGGAAAAAGACACATTAAATAAAATATTACTAGCTATAATGGATGTTTATAATGAAGATATTACTAATGATAAAAAGCATGAAGTATTAAGTAAGTTATGGACCGATTATTACAAACTAAGTGAAAAGTATAATATCAAGTTAGACTTTGCCTATCAACTATATTTAATCGGTGAAAGTGAAAGTTATATAATTAAAGAAGAACCTAAAAGATTCATAATAGATGAAAACAGGTTAGATGATGCTATTGATAGTTTAAAGAAAGGTAATGACTTAACTAATGAAGAGATAGAGATACTTTTACAAGCCAGTGTAATGAATGCAAGACGTGGCTTTGAAACACTTGGTATTGATACTAAGAATAACTCTTTAAATGGTTTTTGTGAGTTAGGACAGGCTCTTTCTTTAATGCCACTTGAAAATATTGGCTTAGAAGTAACTAAGAATAGTGCTACTGGAAGTTTTGATTATCCGTTTAATCATGCTTTTGGAACAGTTACTTTTCCATATAATGGTGCTACTAAAACTTATTTAATAGATACTACTTATCGTCAGTTCTTTACTACTAATAGATGTAACGAAGGAAGATATTATCAAGAAGAAGAAAATACTGGCCTTAAAGTAGCACCAGATCCTGGTTACTTTGTCGAAGATAAGGATTTTGCTAGAAGCTTAATGCGTAATGGCTATATAGAATTAACCGAAGAGACAGCTACTAAATATGGAGAAGCTTTTAACAAGGCTAGTATGCCTTTAAAAGATATTGATAAGATTAATGAAAATAATATTAATTATTATCAAAGAATATTAAATGATAGAGAAGACTATAAGATAAATAGTGGTGAACTTGAAGGATTAAATGTAGTATTTAACGATAAAACAAATGTAAACAAAATATAATAAGAGGTATAGAAAAATGGAAAATGTTAGATTAATGAATATGTGCAAAATAATTAATCCCAAAACTAAAGAGGTGTTAGTTCAAGAGAGAATAAAGAGTTGGTAAGGAATAGCTTTCCCTGGTGGAAAAGTAGAACTTGGTGAAAGTATTATACCTTCTGTAAAAAGGAAAGTACATGAAGAGACTGGATTAAAGCTAAAAACTGTTAGAATATGCGGTGTAAAAGATTGGTATGATAAAAGACTAAAGGAAAGACAGTTAATTATCTTATAAGAGAAACATCTGAAGGAAAGGTGTACTGGATAAACGAAGAAAATCTAAAAAATAAAAAACTAGCTGACGATTTTGATAAGCTATTAGAAATTTTTAATAAGTAAGAAATAAATGAAATGGTATATGAAGATAATGAAAGTTTAGATGAAAATTTAAGATGGAATCTAAAACTATATTAGAAATCATTTTAAGTATTACCTATAAAGTAATAAGAATAATGAATATGTTTGACAAATTACTCAATGACTAAGAATTATATGAGTTTTGAAAACGCAACTATTAATTAGTTACATTTTCCATTTATACAAAAATACAAGATTTCAAAACAACAATGTTAAGAAGTCTTTTTATATTTCTTTAAGAATTTATTTAGATATCCATATTCATCTATTAAATACGAACATATCCCTCTTCTTTTTCAAAAATCTTATACAATATGCTTAGACCATATTTTTATTTAATATTCGTTATTTATGAAAATTGACTTATTTATTGATTGGTGGTATAATAAGCAGCACTAAAGGGGGGAATGGGTATGTCTGTAGAGTTTTTAGTAGCACTCAATGATAAAACTATTACTACTAAATATGACGATGATTATTTTAATAAGATTTTATCTATGATTAAAGATAATTATGATGCTAGTGAAGTAATGCTTATTGATGAATTTTCAAAAAGAACAAATGATAAAAAGTTTTTTGATGAAAGTAATCTTAGAGATGATGATTATGTCATTAATATTACTGATGATAAAACAAAAAAGCTAGTTCTAAGAAATAATAAAAAGGTAGTTGATTGTGAAGAACTATTAGCATCTATACTTAATAATATATTTAAAAATAAAGCTATAATCGAAAAATTACAAACTGAAAAATACACTGATAGTCTATTAAAAGTAATGAATAGATATGCTTATGATGAGATGCTTGCTAGTAATTGTTCCTGCAATAACGTAGGAGTTGCCTTTGTAGATGCTAATGGCTTAGGTGTTATTAATAATATGTATGGATATAATAAGGGTGATGAGCTTTTAAAAACAGTAGTTAAATCATTAACCGACAACTTTAGAAATACAGATATTTACCGAATAGGTGGAGATGAATTTGTTGTTGTTTGTCCAAATATTTCTAAAGAATTATTTCATGATAAAATAGCAAATAGTAGAGTTTACTTAGATACAACATCTTATACAGCTTCCTATGGGGTAGTGTATAAGGAAAAAACTGATAACTTAAATGAGGTTGTAAAAGAAGCCAGTATTAGAATGAAAAAATATAAAGAAAAATATAGAGAAGAACATCCATATGAATATATAGATAAATATAAAGTTAAATATAAGGGGGGAAATTAAAATGGAAAATGAAAATGTAATAATCAAAAAATTAGTAAAAGTATTCTTACCACTAGTATTTGTACTTATAATTGTTGCTGTAGTAGTAACAGAGTTTGCACCTAAGAAAAATAAGGTAGTAATAGCTAAAGTTTTAGAGAAAGCTCCAACTGCATCAGTTAATAAAAACACTACTAATGATAGTAATACTAATAATGATCAAATAAAAGATAATACTAGTTCTACAATAAAGAAAGAGGAAATTACTACTAATAATAATCAAATACAATCTACTAATAATGTAGAGCAACAACCAGTAACTAATGAAACTAATCCAAGTACTAGTGAACAAAATACAAAAGAGATAGAATCAAGCAATAATGTAAGTGTAGATACAACTAAAGATATTGAATATGAAGAAGAGAAAAGTGAATTTATAAATGATGAAATAGAAGAAAGTACAACTGAAACTACTAATAATAACCAAACTACTGTTGACAATAACGAAAATCAAACTCCAAGTACACCATCTACACCGACAGTAGACAATAACAATATGCAAACACCTTCTCAACCTAATAATAATCAAGCTCCAGCAAGTTCTTCTTCTACTAACAAAATAACAACTAATTCAAGTAATCAATCAACTACAAAAAAGCCAGCATCAACTAATAAGAATACATTTAAGAATTATTCACATTTAAATATTTATAATCAAAGTGGAAAGTACTCTGGTTATTCAGTATGTGCTTCTGGTGGAAATAGTATTGGTGCTACAGGATGTGGATTATCAAGTTATATGGCAGCAAGATATATTTTAACTAAGAAAGATACTAACTTTCTATCATTTGCTCATGAATCTTGTAATACAGGTTTATATAATGGAAGAGGATCAAGTTGGCAAGTAGTAGAAACAAAAACTTATCAAAATAAATATGGTATTAAGTCAGTTAAAATTAAAAATAATTACAAAACAATAGTTAATGAACTAAAAAAAGGTCATCCTGTTGTTGTTATGATTGGTTATGGCGCTAGAACAATCGAACAAGGTGGTTTTAATGGAACACCTAATCAACACTTCATTGTTTTAGTTAATTACAATGAAAAGAAAGATCAAATATATGTATATAATCCAACAGGTGCTAATACTGGTTGGACATCAAAAAGTAAGATTCAAAAATATGTTATTGGTTGTGGAAAATTAGTTAGAAGTATGCGAAAAGTGTAAAAAGTCTTAAATTTGCTAGGACTTTTTTTCTGTTATATAGTATAATGTATGAGAAGGAGGCTATATGACAAAAAAAGTAAATCTTACGGATATTAATTACATACAATATGGTAATGACAAAGGAAAAGATATTGTTTTACTTCATGGTTGGGGACAAAATATTGAGATGATGAAACCACTTGGTGATTTACTTGCTGATAATTATCATATAACTATTATTGATTTACCAGGCTTTGGTAAAAGTAAGGAACCAGCAACTATTCTAGATGTAGGTGATTATACTGAAATAGTTCATGATTTATTAGAAAGTTTAAAAGTAGTAAAACCAACACTAATTGGTCATTCCTTTGGGGGAAGAATTTCTATTCGTTATGGAGCTAGCTATGATGTTGAAAAACTAGTATTATGTGGAGCACCTTGTGTTAAGACGAAAAAAGAATTAACTCTTAAAGAAAAAATGTTAAAAAGTGTTAAAAAATTACCAGGTATGGAAAAACTAGCAGATATTGCTAAAAATTATATAGGTTCTACTGACTATAAAAATGCAAGTCCAATGATGAGAGATATTTTAGTTAAAGTAGTAGGAGAAGACTTATCAGAATATGCTAAGAAAATAAAAGTACCAGTCATTTTGATATGGGGTGAATATGATGAAGCTGTACCTTTAGAAGAAGGAAGAATGTTAGAAAAATTACTTTCTGATGGAGCGATGATTGTTTTACCAGGAACTCACTATGTCTATTTAGAAAACCTTTATCAAGTAGGGGCTATTATTAATAAATTTATGGAGGAGTAAAAAGATGTTTGTTAAAATTATTTTATTATTTATAATTACAATTTTAATTATTATTAAATCTAAGAAAAACTTGCATATGTTACAACAAAATTTATATAATGAAAATAATCGTTATCTAAAATGGGTACTAAATAATAGTAGTAATTTTGTAACCTTAGAATTTATTTGTCTAATAATAGTCTCTTTAGCTAATTGCTTTTTAACAACTAATAAGACTATGTCTTTAGTATTTAATCTTTTAGCTAGTATTTTATATTTAGCTTTTATCGTGAAATTTCGTAATGATATAAAAAAGGAACAAGTTAAGAAACCATTAGTAATAACTTCTAGAGTGAAAAGATTAATGGTAACAGAAACTATTCTTTACCTTATTCCACTAGTTATTATGATTATGTTGAGAAATGATTTGGTTTATAGTAGTTTCATGATTTTTATCTATGCTTTAATGAGTTATTTAAATGTATTTGTTTTAGGACTAGCTAACTTTATAAATAAGTATACCTTAGAAAAATATGTATATTATCATTTTAAACATATGGCTATGAAGAAACTTCACAGTATGGAAAGTTTGAAAGTAGTAGGAATTACTGGTAGTTATGGAAAGACTAGTAGTAAAAATATTTTAGCAGATATATTAAATATTAAATATGTAACTCTTCCAACTCCTAAGAACTTAAATACTCCTTATGGACTTATCATTACTATTAATAATCATTTAGATAAGTTTACGGAAGTATTTATTGCTGAGATGGGAGCTTATAAAACAGGGGAGATTAAACAACTTTGTGATATGGTTAAACCAAAGTATGGTATTTTAACTAAAATAGGTACTGCTCACTTAGAAACATTTGGTAGTGAAGAAAATATTCAAAAGACTAAGTTTGAACTAATTGAATCATTACCACTTGATGGAATTGGTGTTTTAAATAGAGATGATCCTAAACAAGTAAGTTATAAATTAAAAAATAAATGTAAAATACTTTGGATTGGTATAGAAAATAAAGATGTAGATGTTTATGCTGGCGATATTAAATGTTCAAGTATTGGTACTAGCTTTAAAGTTAAGTTTAAAAATGAAGCTAAAGAATATGAATTTGAAACTAGACTTTTAGGTAACCATAATGTTTATAATATTCTAGCAGGACTTGCTCTAGGGTATGAATTTGGTATTCCAATAGAGAAACTACAGCAATCAGTTAAAACTATTAAACCAGTAGAACATCGTCTAGAACTAAAAAGACTTGGAACATTCTATCAAATCGATGATGCTTATAACTCTAATCCAGTTGGAGCAAAAGGTGCAATTGACGTCTTAGCAATGATGCCAGGAGTTAAAATAGTAGTAACACCTGGAATGGTAGAGCTAGGAGATAAAGAAGATTACTATAATGAAAAATTTGGTGAACAAATAGCAGAAGAAGGTAATATTGATTATGTTGTTTTAATTGGTAAGAAGAAAACACTACCTATTAAAAAAGGATTAGAAAATAAAAATTATAATATGGATAATGTTATTGTTTACAATGATGTAAAAGAAGCATACAATTTTATTAGAGGTATTAAGACAAAAGAAGAAGTGTATGCTTTATTTGAAAATGATTTACCAGATACCTATAATGAGAAAGAAAGAGGATGATTAAGATGAGAATAAAAGTAGGTGTTATTTTTGGGGGAGAAAGTGTAGAACATGAGGTAAGTATAATTACGGCTGTTCAAGCTATGAATAAAATTAATCAAGATAAATATCAAATCGTACCAATATATATTACAAAAGATGGTGAGTGGTATACAGGAGATATGCTTTTTGATGTTGAAAGTTATCAAGATTTAGGTCTTATTAAGAAATATGCAAGTAATGTTGTCTTATATAAGAAAGATAATCAATTTGTATTACAAAGTAAAGGATTCTTTAAAAAGATTGTTACCGATATTGATATAGCATTTCCAATTACTCACGGTACCAATGTAGAAGATGGAGTATTACAAGGATATTTACAAACAGTAGGGGTTCCTTATGTTGGACCTAATGTTTATGCAGGAGTAGTAGGACAGGATAAAGTTTATATGCGTGATATCTTTAAAGCTAATGATATAGCTATTCCTAACTATACTTGGTTTTATGATTCAGACTATAAAGATGATAGTGATAAAATAATTAAAAAGATAGAAAAATTAAATTATCCAGTAATTATTAAACCAGCTACTACTGGTAGTAGTATTGGTATTAGTACTGCTAAAGATAAAAAAGAATTAGAAAAAGCTATAGATGAAGCTATTAACTATGACTCTAAGATTATTGTTGAAGAAATGATTCCTAACTTAATGGAGGTTAACATCTCTGTACTAGGTAATCATGCATCTCAAGAAGTTAGTGTTATAGAAGAAGTACTATCTACTCATAACTTCTTAACATTCGAAGAAAAATATGTCGGTAGTAGTAAAGTTAAGGGAAAACTTGGAGCAAAGTTAGCACCTCGTAAAGGTTCTAAAGGAATGGCAAGTGCATCACGTAAAATACCAGCTGACCTAACTGATAAGATGCAAAAAGAAGTAGAAGATTTAGCTGTTAGAGTATTTAAAGCACTAGGTAGTAGTGGAGTGGCTAGAATTGATATGCTAGTTGATAAAAAAGCAAAGAAGGTTTATGTTAATGAAATAAACTCAATCCCAGGAAGTCTTGCTTTCTATCTATGGGATAAAAAAGGAAAAGACTATACTACTTTATTAGATGAAATGATTAATATAGCAGTAAAAGATTATAAAACTAGAACTAGTAAAGTTCATACATTTGATAATAATATTCTACAAGGATTTGCTAATAATAATGGATTAAAAGGTATGAAAGGAAAACTTAAATAAATGAAAAAGAGGTAACACGCACCTCTTTTTTCTTTAACTATTAGGCATTCTATAAGCATACATAAAATTATTAATGGGTTCTTTAAATGGTTGATTTGAGCGAATTCTATCTCTAGAACCACAGTCATATCTTTCCCAAATTCCATTACCAACCTTATTTCCAAGAAGAAATGTATGACCTGGATGTCCACTAGAATTAGGATTCACAAACATAATGTCACCGGCTTTAAGCTTATTTTTATTAGTTATTTTTTTAAAACCATGTTTTTTCAAATATTTTGATAAGTCTTTTGAACCAGTAGAATATACAACTAATCCTTGTGTTCTAGGCTGATCAGTATAACCGATTTTGTATAAAAACCAGCCAACACAACGATCACAACTAGTTAATTTTGCATCATGATTAATAGCTGGATTAATAGGTGCATCACCATAATTAAAATTGTTTTTACGTACGTAAGTAGTAACCTCTTTAGCTGCTTTTAATAATTGTTTGACAGTTCCTTTTGCTTTACTAGTACTATTACTATTAGAACCACTTTTGCCGTAATTTTTTAAACCAGAAAGATCCTGACCAATACTATTATTTGAAGATTTTTTAGTAGTAGTATTAGTTTTATCATAATTGATATCATTAGAGATATTTTTAGAACTATTAGCAGCAAGAGTCCAACAACTAGCTACTTGAAAGTTATTACTTTCTATATCTCCACCGGCATAGTCCAAAAGTGACATTGTTGTATCAACGATAGTGGGTAAGAAGAAAATAATTATAGCTGCTGCTACTTTTTGAATTATTTTTTTGCCCTTATTTTTTTGCTCAACGTTAACTAGAAAGCCTACTAGAGAAAAAATGATGGAAATGATTAATAATATAGGAACAATTATTGCTACCATATTAATTATTTTATGAATGGTATTAAGTATATTGGCAAGTGCATAATCTGCACAATTATTTGTACTAATTAATAAATTTATCATTGTAAAGCCTCCCTGATTAAAACAAAGAATTGTTATTATAACTATCTAGAGTTAGTTTTCTCTTTTTCTTATTTAATAATTTATATAAGAAAGTGATAAATATTATAACAGATAAAAGAATAATTATAAATATAGTTTTGTAGTTATAAAGTGTAAACTGAAACTGAATTGGTTCATCACTAAGAGTATACCAAACACTGTTTTTACCATCATCACTTACATAAACGGCATTATTACTGTTTATAGAATTTGGAAGAATAAGATTAAAACCTATATCTTTATCAGTACCGTCAATATAGTTGTAATCAAGACTATAATTATCTTTTAATCTAGCTTTCAAATCTCTAATAGTAGAGGAGTATAAATCACCATAATAAGTATTTTTTAATATTCCTTTTTTAACTGTAAAAAAATAATTTTGATTTGTAATATTCTTAATTGATAGGTCAGTAATTATTTCCTCTTTAGTACTTATTTTATCAATATTCTTAAAATGTCTTGTTACTTTGTACCCACTGTAACTACCGGCATTATAATCTTCAATCTCATAACCTGAGTTTTCTAGTTTATTTAAGTTTAACTCATTTTTTATGCTATTTATCTCATCTTGAGTAAATTTAGTAGTATCTATAGCCTCAATAATAACTAAATCAACACTTTTATCTTTATTAACAGTTATTGTTTGGGTTACTTGGGCACAACCTGTAGTAATAATAATTAATAAAATAGAAATTATAAGTAAAAACTTTTTTTTCATTTAGCCACCTCTTTTCTTTATTATAAGTTAAAAATAATAAAATTAAAATAAAATAATTTTAAAAAACTAATAATTATGATATTATATAACTAGAGTAGGAAGGTGTTAGTATGCGTTTAGGGATGATATTATTATTTTTCTTTTTATATTTAGGAATAATATTTTTGTGTATAACAGGTTTTAAAAAAAAGAATAAGGTCTTAAAAATTATAGGAATTACTCTTTCCATTATTGCTATTATTTTAACAATTGTGATTGCTATAATTTATGGATAAATTATTACTATTAATTGAATTAATTTTAAGACCATTTTATTATATTAGTATAGGTTTTTGTACTATAGTTACTTTTATTCATACATTGCTATGTAGTTTTATGTCATTTATTCTAAGAACTATATTTAAAAGTAAAAAAATTGAAATAGATAATTTCTTTAACAAGCTAAACAATCATCCAGAGCTTCTACTGATAGTTATTTTGTATATAGTTACATCTGTTTCTATTTATAATTTAGTTATGCCTAAAAAAGAGTATAAAAAAATAGCTGTAAAAATTAATTATGAAGATATAAATACAACTCCTATTGTGGATAACAATAGTTTAACTAATAATCCTATACCAAATAAAGAAGAAAAAACAAGGAATTTAGAAAGTAATACTATAAATTTGGATGATTATAAAGAAGAAAATAATGACACAGTAGCTTATTTAATAGTAGATGATACTAATATTAGTTATCCTGTTGTTCAAACCAAAGATAATAAATACTATTTAGAACATGACTTTTATCATAAATATTCTCTTAAAGGTGCTATTTTTGCTGATTATAGAAATAACTTTGATAGTTTGTTAAATAACACAATAATTTATGGTCATCATAGACTAGACAATATAATGTTTGGTCAGCTTGATAAATTGTTTACTAACAATTATTTTAGTCAAAATAGTCATACAATTAAACTAATTACTTTTAATAAAACTTATATATTTGAGGTCTTCTCTGTCTATGAAATTGAAAGTGAATTATATTATCTTACTACATCATTCGAATCTATAGAGAAATATTTACAGTTTTTAGATACTATAAAAAATAGGAGCCAGCATGATTTTAATCAAGATTATGATTCATCATCAAAAATACTAACATTATCTACTTGTAATACCACTAATACTGGAAGATTAGTAGTTCATGCTGTTTTAAGGAGTGTAGAGTGAAAAGAATTGTTAAATATTGTCTAACTTTTATTTTAACTGCTCTTATTTGTATTGCTCTTTTAATTATAACAGCTTTAATACCTAAGGAGCTAGTTAAAAGTAATATGGTTAAAAGTAGTGAAGAAATTTATGATATCAGTTATATTTATTTCTTTAATAATCAAAAAAATAGAGCATTTTTAATTCATAACTATCCAGATCCTATAACTTTTAATTTAACATATTCACTAGATAGTAAAAAGCCATTAACATCTAGTATACTTACTAAATATTATGCTTCTAAAAAATTTGGTGAAAAAGTAAATGTTAGAGAAAAAGCTTATTTTGATTATAAACCTAATAAGGAATACTATAGGTATTGGCATGGAAATATGTTTTTAGTAAAGACCTTAATGCTTGTCTTTGATTATAAAAATATTCTTATATTCTTAAGTGTTATTTTAATAGGATTTACACTTTTAATAACTTATAATTTATATAAAAAGAATCATTTAATAGCTCTTTTATTTCTTATAAGTAACTTGTTATGTCATGTTTATGTAACATTTTATTGTTTAGAATATATTTATATGTTTTTACTAAGCTATATAATGAGTTTAATTGCTTTTAAACTTATAGATAAAGACAAGAGTAAAGTGATATGTTTCTTTATCGTAGGAGGAGTACTTGCTAATTTCTTTGACTTCTTAACAACGGAGACTTTAGTTTTTACTTTACCATTTTTTATAATTTTTAATTTTAGTAAAAAGAAAGATTTTAAAACTAGTTTAGTGTTTTTTCTTAAATCATTAATAGCATTTTTATTAGGATATAGTCTCATGTGGATACTTAAATGGTTAATATTAATAATTATTTATAAACAGTCACCTAATGATTTCTTGAATACCCATATTGAAGAAAGGGGTTTTTCATTAGTAGCTGTAAAAAAAGAGCCATTTAAAAGTATATATGACAATTTAAAACTAATAGTACCATTTTGCTATTTAAACAATAGTCTAGTAATTTTAATGATTATTTGCTATATTGGATATATAATATGGTTGATAATGAGAAAGAAAATTGATAGTAAGGGTATTATATTATTACTAATAAGTATAATACCTATGCTTAGATATTTTGTTTTATATAAACATTCAATTGAGCATACATTTTTTACTTATAGAGCTTTGCTACCTAGTATAATGATTTGGATATATATGTTTTTTAGAAAGAATGATAAAAATGAAAAAGATTAGTTATTTAATATTTATAATATTTATATTAATAGCATTTATAGTACTAATTCCAAGCGTAGAGGCTAAAGAAATTGATATTTCTAATTTAGAGTCTTATAAAGAAATAGAAGTTAATGAAGGAGATAAAATTATCTATGATGGTAATAAAAGAGATGATGTGTTTAGCATTTCAATTATAAATTATAGTTTTAATGATGATGAACTAGGAAATTATTTTAACTCAAAAAGTATAGAGAGTAAGACGTATACTTTTTCTATACCTTCCTTTTATCAATTACCAGATAATGATATTCAAATACCAGATGGTAAAAGAATGAAAATCACTTTATCTACTTCTAATAATTGCGAAATTAATAAATTTATCTCAATTAATTATTCTCTTGTTGATGATATTAAAAAGAATGTAATATATAATAATATCTTTGATGCTGTAAATGATAATGTAGAAAGTTACTATGAAGGAGAAACTGATATTCTTCTAAAAGATATTAAAAGAGATGGATATAAATTTCTAGGATGGTATACAACTAGTGATTATAAGGAAGATAGTAGAATAACAATTATTGATAAGGATGCACCAGAGACACTAGAGTTATATGCTAAATGGGAAAAAATAGAATACCAAGTAAAAAAAGATAATATAGAGGAAAATCCTAATACTTATACTACTACCTATGTAATAGCAGGAATCTTTATTATCTTAATGTTATCAACAGTAGCAGTTTATGTATATGGAAAGAAAAATAATATTTGATAAAGAATTAACGATACTGATGCCTTGCTTAAATGAAGAGAAAACTATAGGTAATTGTATAAAAAAAGCTAAAGATTATTTGAAAGAAAATAATATAGATGGAGAAATATTAGTAGTTGATAATGGTAGTAGTGATGGGTCTATATCTATTGCTAAAAAGTTAGGGGCAAGGGTATGTTTTGAACCTAAAAAGGGATATGGTAATGCCCTAATAACGGGTTTAAATAACAGTTATGGAAAGTATATTATCTATGGTGATTGTGATGATAGTTATGACTTTTCATCTCTTGATAATTATTTAGTTAAATTGAGGGAAGGATATTCCTTAGTAAATGGTAATAGATTTAAAGGTGGAATAGAAAAAGGAGCTATGAGTTTATCTCATAAGATAGGTGTTCCTATCCTGTCTTTTATTGGTAGAAAGGTATATAAAGTGAATTTGTTTGATTTTCATTGTGGCTTAAGAGGGGTAATCAAAGAAGATTTACCATTCTTAGAATGTGAAGGAATGGAATTTTCTACAGAAATAATTTATAAGTTTGCTAAAAATAATAAAAAAATATGTGAGATACCAATTATATTATATAAAGATGGAAGAGGTGGTAAATCTCATCTTAGAACAGTAAAAGATGGCTTTAGGCATTTAAATTACATAATTAGAACTAGAAAATAACTTTAATAGTTATTTTCTATTATTATGGTAAAATATTGTAAAATTTTTCTAAGATATTTGAGTAAGAAACTTGATACATGATATACTATAGAAGTAGGAGGTATGAAAGATGAAAGAAGAATGGAAAGGCTTTAATGAAGGAGCTTGGACAAAAGAAATTAATGTAAATGATTTCATAAAGAAAAATTATAAAAAGTATGAAGGTGATGAAAGCTTTTTAGTAGGACCAACTGATAAAACTAAGAGAGTTTTAAAAGTCTATGATGATATGTGTAAAGAAGAAGTTAAAAAACATGTTATCGATATAGATACAGTAAATCCTGCGGGAATTAATGCTTTTAAACCAGGATATATCTCAGAAGATGATGATGTAATTGTTGGACTTCAAACTGATGAACTTGGTAAAAGAGAAATTGTTCCTAAAGGTGGAATAAAGATGGTTTATCAAGAGTTAGAAGCTTATGGTTATAAGATGGATCCTACTCTTGAACATTTTATAAAAGATACTAATCTTGTTAAGACTCATAATGATGGAGTATTTGATGCTTATACAGCAGAGATTAGACGTGCTCGTCATAATAAGTTATTGACAGGACTTCCTGATGCTTATGGACGTGGAAGAATAATAGGAGACTATAGAAGAGTAGCATTATATGGTATTGATTATTTAATGGAACAGAAGAAAAATGACTGGGATAATATGAAGATAACAGTTATGGATGATGAAACTATTAGACTTCGTGAAGAAATATCAATGCAGTATAGAGCTTTAAATGAAATTAAAGAAATGGCTAAAAGCTATGGATTTGATATTTCTGGACCAGCAAAAAATGCTAAAGAAGCAGTACAATGGACATATTTTGGTTACTTAGCAGCTATTAAAGAAAATAATGGTGCTGCAATGAGCTTAGGTAGAGTAGATGCTTTCTTTGATATATACTTTGAAAGAGATTTAGCAAATGGTACTCTAACTGAAAGTGATGTTCAAGAAATAGTTGATCAATTTGTTATTAAACTAAGAGCAGCAAGACACTTAAGAACACCAGAGTATGATGAATTATTCTCAGGTGATCCTACTTGGGTTACTTGTTCATTAGGTGGTATGACTAATGAAGGAGAAACATTAGTTAATAAAACAAGTTTCAGAATTGTTCATACACTAGAAAACTTAGAGAGTGCTCCTGAACCTAATATGACTGTTTTATGGGCTGATAAGTTACCAGAGCCTTGGAAGAAATATTGTGCTAAAGTAAGTATTGCGACTGACTCTATTCAATATGAAAATGATGATGTAATGCGTCCATCTATGGGTGATGATTATGGTATAGCTTGTTGTGTATCAGCCATGAGACTTGGAAAAGATATGCAATTCTTTGGAGCTCGTTGTAACCTTGCTAAGACTTTGTTATATGCTCTAAATGGTGGTGTTGATGAAGTAAGACGTGATTTAGTTATTCCAGGTTTTGAAAAGATGACTGATGAAGTACTTGATTATGATAAGGTAAAAGATGCTTACTATAAGATGATGCATGAAGTAGCAAGAATCTATTCTGATGCTATGAATATTATTCACTACATGCATGATAAATATGCTTATGAAGCTGGTCAAATGGCTTTACATGATACTTATGTTAATAGATTAATGGCTTATGGTGTAGCTGGATTTTCAGTAGCAGTAGATTCACTATCAGCTATTAAATATGCCAAAGTAAAACCAATTAGAGATGAAGATGGTATAACTGTTGATTTTGAAATTGAAGGAGATTATCCTAAATTTGGTAATGATGATGATAGAGTAGATGACATTGCTAAAGAAATAATTAATAAGTTCTATGAAGAGTTATGTTTACATCCTTGTTATAGAAAGGCTCATCCAACACTATCTATCTTAACAATTACTTCAAACGTAGTATATGGTTCTAATACAGGAGCTACTCCAGATGGTAGAAAAGCAGGTGTTGCCTTTGCTCCAGGAGCTAACCCAATGCATGGAAGAGATTCATCTGGTGCTATAGCATCTCTTAACTCAGTAGCAAAACTAGATTGGGCTAACTGCTGTCGTGATGGTATTTCTAATACATTCTCAATTGTGCCAACTACTTTAGGACATAGTGAAGAAGAACGTATTGAAAACTTAGTATCATTACTTGATGGATACTTTATTCAAGGAGCACATCACTTAAATGTAAACGTACTAAATCGTGAGACTCTAATTGATGCCATGAATAACCCTGATAAATATCCGCTACTTACAATTCGTGTTTCAGGTTATGCAGTTAGATTTAATAAACTTACAAGAAAGCAACAAGAGGAAGTAATTGCAAGAACTTTCCATGAGAAAATGTAAATGAAAGGTGCAATTGATTCTATTGAAACATTTGGACTTGTTGATGGACCGGGTATTAGAACAGTTGTCTTTTTAACAGGATGTCGTCTTCGTTGTCTTTATTGTCATAATCCCGAGATGTGGGTTAAAAGAGAAGATAATATTACTAGTGATGAACTTGTTAAGAAAGTTTTAAGAAGTAAACCATATTTTAAAAGAAACTCAGGAGGGGTAACTTTCTCTGGAGGAGAGCCCCTTCTTCAAATTGAGTTTCTAACTGATGTTTGTAAAAAGTTAAAGAAAGAAGCTATTCATATCGCTTTAGATACTTGTGGAGTAGGAAAGGGCGATTATGATGAAATTCTTAGTCTTGTTGACTTAATCTTATTTGATGTTAAGTTTACTACAAGAGAAGGTTATAAACATTTAACTGGTAGAGAAATGGATGACTCTTTAAAATTTATTGAAGCGATGAATAAAAGTGGTAAACCAGTCTGGATAAGACAAGTAGTTGTACCTGGTATGATGGATAGTGAAGAATATATTGACTCATTAGTAGAATACTTAAAAAAGATTGACAATGTGGAAAGGGTAGAGTTTTTACCATTCCATCACATGGGATTTTCTAAATATGAAGAGTTAGGTATAAATAATCCGTTAAAAGATGTACCACCAATGGACGTTGATAAATGTAATGAATTACAAGAATTATTTATGAAAAAATGGAAAAATAGTTAATTTTCTTTAAAATATTGTTGATTTACTACAATTTAGGTATTCCCTTTTAAAAGTAAATGTGCTATACTAACGTAGTAAATCAATTCATGGGCTGTTAGCTCAGTTGGTAGAGCAACTGACTCTTAATCAGTGGGTCTAGGGTTCGAATCCCTAACAGCCCACCATGTATTGTAATTAAAGCTCTATTTGAAATAGAGTTTTTTTTGTTAGATTATTATAGTAGGAGGGAAGATATGTTGGACAAATATAACTTAACTAAAAAAGAAAATGTTTTTTTAGCTAAGAAGGTACTAGTATCTAGTATTTATAATAGTGCAAAGTTAGAAGGAATAAATACAACTTATCCAGATACAAAAACTATTCTGGATGGCGCTAATGTTCCTTCATTAAGATTGGATGAGATTAATTGTATTTTAAATTTAAGGGATGCTTGGAATTTTGTTCTCTCTAATATAGATGAAGCCATAACCCTTGATTTTATATGTAAAATTAATTCATTTGTTTCAAGAAATGAGTCATTGGAGTGGGGAGTGCTTAGAACAGGAAAAGTCGGTATAAATGGTGTGGATTATATTCCAGATATACCGAATGAAGCAAAAATAATTGCTGATATAAAAAATATTATGGAAGAGAAGAACATAACTAGAAGAAGCTTAGTACTTATGCTTTATTTGATGCGTACACAGGTTTTTTGGGATGGTAATAAGAGAACCAGTATGATAGTAGCTAATAAGATTATGATAGAAAATGGTTGTGGAGTTATTACTATTAAAGAGGAATATTTTAAGGAATTTAATAGTTTACTTACAGAATACTATAATACTAATGAAATAGAATCTCTACTTAAATTTTTATACAATAACTGTATTTTTGGAATGGAAATATAGAGTATGGTTTATTAACATTAAAAGTGCACCTGTTATGCACTTTTTATTTTAAAATAGCAAAAAACTATTGACGAACATATTTTCTATGGTATAATAATTCTACTTGAAAAAAATATATAAAAGAAAGGAAGAAAAATATGGAAGAAATAATAATGACTAGATTTTTAGCTTATAAGAATGGCTTTATAAATGGAAAGTATGATTTTTTAGGATCTGTTGTAACTAATCAAGCTATGATTAATGTAAATGTTTCGGAAGATTCAATTAAAGAAGACTGGTTTCTATTTGGTTATACTGATGCTATAGAGTTTTATGAAGATAGATTTAGTAAGGGACTAGATATTCGTAATATAAGAACAAATGATGTTGTTAAAGACTTATATGCTAAAAGAGTTACTGATTATAATGTAACGAATAAAGAAAATGTTCCTATCTGTAAATTTAAAATTAAGAAATTATAATGGTGAAAAATGATTTTATTTGTAAGTGGTAGAACTGATATAGTAGCTTTTTATACTCCTTGGTTTGTTAATAGATATAAAGATGGCTATGTAGATGTTAGAAATCCCTTTTATCCTAGTTTAGTAAGTAGAATCTATTTTGATGATGTGGATTTATTATACTTTTGTACTAAGAATCCTTTACCTATAATACCTTATCTAAAAGAGTTTAAAAAGAAAGTCTTATTTAATGTAACAATAACACCCTATAAAAATGATATAGAATTAAATGTTCCTAATAAAAGTTTAATAATAGATGGAGTTAAACAAATAGCTGATATTATTGGTAAAGATAATATTTATATTAGATATGATCCTATTTTTCTAAGTGAAAAGTATAATCTTAATTATAATATTAAAGCTTTTGAAAGACTTTGTTCTTTACTAGATGGTTGTACTAATCATATAATAATTTCTTTTATTGATGATTATAAGAATGTAAGAAAGAATAAGAATAGTTTAAAGATAATTCCTTTTACTAAAGAAGATTATAAAGAAATAGGAGTTAATTTTAGTAGAATAGCTAGTAAATATAATATTACTTGTCAAACATGTTTTGAAAAAGAAAACTTAGTGGAGTATGGTTTTATTAAAGAAGATTGTCTTAGTAAACAACTAGCATATTCGTTAACTGGTAAGAACTATAAGAAAGGAAAAATGCGAAAAGGAAATCTTTGTAATTGTGTTGAAATGGTAGATATTGGTGCTTATAATTCTTGTAAACACCTATGTAAATATTGTTATGCTAACTATGATGAAACAAAAGTTAATGAAAATTATAGAAATCATGATGTAAACTCATCACTATTAATTGGACATCTTACTGATAAAGATACGATAAAAGTAAGAAAAAAATAGAAATAAATCCTAAACTGTTCTATAATTAATTAGAAGGTAGGGATTTTTATGGTACCAAAGTTTTCTAAAAAAGATATAGTTAATTTTAATGAAGAAACATTATATAAAGAATATAAAGATTATTTAGATAAAGATAATGATTATCTATTTAAAATATTTAATAGTAAAGATGCTGGACTTAGCAGTAAGGAAGTTGCTAAAAGACGAGAAGAATATGGAAAAAACGTTATTAATGAGGAAAAGAAGAAAAGTATTTTTACCTTTTTAATAGATTCTTTTAAAGATCCATTTATCTATATCCTAATAATTTTAGCCACTATTAACTTTTTGCTAGGAGATAGACTTGGTTCTTTAATAATTATAATGTTAGCACTTACTAGTAGTATTATTAGACTTATTCAAGATTATTCGGCTTATAAATTTGATTTAAGACTAAAGTCTAAGATATTTACAGTAACTACGGTTATTAGACAAGGTATAGTAAAAGAGATACCTACAAGAGATATAGTAGTAGGGGATATAATTGAACTTAATGCTGGAAGTATTATACCTAGTGATGCTATTTTATTAGAATCTAAAGATTTATTTGTTAATCAAGGTGTATTTACAGGTGAAAGCGTTCCAGTTGAAAAGAAAATTAGTAAGAACGGTAAAAGCTTACTTTCAATGGAGAGAATATTACTCATGAATACTAGTGTAGTAACAGGAAGAGGTAAAGCTTTGGTTATTAAAACAGGAAAGGATACTTATCTTGGAAACATATCTAAGTCAACTCTAAAAAATAAGACCTTAACTAACTTTGAAATAGGAATGAATGCGATTAGTAAAACCTTAATTCAATATATGCTAGTTATTACAGTATTAGTATTTATTTTAAATGCTCTTATTCATCACAATATCTTAGAAGCTTTCTTCTTTGCAGTTTCAGTAGCAGTTGGTATTACCCCATCAATGTTACCAATGATAGTTAACGTAAACCTAAGTAAAGGTGCTAAATCACTAGCTAAAAAAGATACTTTAGTAAAAAGAAGTGAAGCGATTGAAAACTTAGGAGCAATAGATGTTTTATGTACTGATAAGACAGGAACTTTAACTAAAGGAGAAATAATACTTACTTTGTCACTTGATAGTGAATTTAAAGATAGTATAGATGTTTTGAAATATGCTTATATAAATAGTATTTATAGTACGGGAATAAAGAATATTGTAGATAAAGCGATTATTTCTTATGCTAAGAAAAGAAATATTGAAATAGATAAATATGAAAAAGTAGATGAAATACCATTTGATTATGAAAGAAGAAAAGCTAGTATTATTGTAAAAGATTCTAACGATTATAGAATGATTACTAAAGGAGCTTTAATAGAAGTAATAGATAGTTGTGATAGTATTTATTTAAATAAAGAAATAATTAAACTTAATAAGAAAATAAGAGATGATATTTTAACTAAAGCTAAAGAATTAAGTAAAAAAGGAATGCAAGTAATTGCTCTTGCTAGTAAAAAGTATACTAATAATAATATTACTGATGATAAAGGATTAGTTTTTTTAGGAGTAGTAGCTTTTGAAGATCCAATTAAACCAGGAGTTAAAAACACTATTAATAATTTAAAAAGAGTTGGTATTACTACTAAGATATTAACAGGTGATAATGTTGAAGCAACACAAAATATTTGTTCATTAGCAGATATTCCTAATGATAAAGTAGTTACAGGTGAAGAGTTTAGTAAACTTAGTTTAGCTGAGCAAAAAAAGATGGTCGAAGAGGTATCTGTTTTTGCTAGACTTACCCCACTTGAAAAAGATAATATTATTAAACTACTAAAAGAAAATGGACATGTTGTTGGGTATATGGGGGATGGAGTCAATGATGCTCCAAGTCTTATTAGGGCAGATGTAGGAATAAGTGTTAATACAGCTACTTCTATAGCTAAAGAAGCCAGTGATATAATTCTTCTTAAGAAAAGTTTAAAAGTAGTTTATGAAGGAGTATTAGAAGGCAGAAAAGTCTATGGAAATATTATGAAATATATGAAAATGGCTTTATCAGCTGCTTTTGGAGATGTCTTTAGTGTTTTCTTAGCCAGTATTTTCTTACCATTCTTACCAATGCTCCCTATTCAATTTTTACTTCAAGACTTATTGTATGATATGTCACAAACAATGATACCATTTGATGATGTCGATAAAGAATTTTTAATAGTACCTCATAAGTGGGATACTAGTGATTTAAGAAGATTTATGAATATTATGGGAGTTGTAGCTTCCTCAATAGATATAGTAGCATTTATTGGTTTTTACTATTTATTAGGTTTTGATGCTAATCATGCGGTAATGTTTCAAACAGCTTGGTTTATTGAAGGGGTTATTTCTCAAACTCTAATAGTTCATTTTGTAAGAACCGCTAAGATACCATTTATAGAATCAACTGCTAATAAATATTTATTAATCTCCACTTTCTTATGTATAATAGCATCTATGATATTACCAATTTTATTAGCACCTATTAAGTCCTTCCATTTCACTTATCTACCACTTAACTTTTATATATTTGTAATTTTCTTATCATTATTATATATTGTAGTAGAAGAAATAGTTAAGAAAATGTATATTAAAAAATATAAAAGATGGTTATAGGGGAGAAAAAATGGAAATAGATAAATTAATTAGTTATATAAAGATGTCTAAAAAAACAGTATTTTTTGGTGGAGCCGGTGTATCTACTGCTAGTGGTTTACAAGACTTTAGAGGTAGTAATGGACTATACAAAGAAAAAAGAAAGTATCCACCAGAAGAGATTTTATCTCATAACTTCTTTATGAAACATACTGACTTGTTTTACGAATTTTATAAAGAAAAGCTAAATAGTCTTAATTATAAACCTAATATTATTCATAAGACTTTAAAACTAATGGAAGATAAAAACTTATTAAGCTCTATAATAACTCAAAATATTGATGGCTTTGATAAGATGGCTGGTAGTAGAAATGTTTTAGAATTACATGGTTCTATCTTAAGAAACTATTGCATTAATTGTCATAAGTTTTATAGTGGTGAGTATGTTTTTAAATCTAGTGGTACTCCAAAGTGTAGTTGTGGTGGAATTATTAAACCTGATGTTGTCTTGTATGAAGAAGCTCTTGATAATAAAGTATTAACTGAGGCTATTCAAGAAGTAAGTGAAGCAGACTTATTAATAGTAGGTGGTACCTCACTTCAGGTTTATCCTGCTTCTTCTTTAGTGACATACTTTAAAGGTAAGCATTTAGTCCTTATTAATAAAGATGAAACACCATATGATTATTTAGCAGATATAGTAATACATGATGATTTAGTTAATGTTTTTGAAAAAATAAATAAAAGTATAGGTCTAAACTAAAAGAGGTGTTCTAGAAAGGAACTACCTCTTTATTAGTACAATGCTTAATAATATTATGAATGATTATAAATACTATTCCTAAGATTAAAAAACCTAAAGCTAATTTATAACCTTTACTTATAAGACTTACTAGTATCTCTAAGTCTTTTTCACTACTAAGTATAAAGTTCATTAAGAAAGTTAAAATAGCAATTAAAGTAGCAGTAAATAAAGATATAAAAGTATAATATAAGAAGAAACTTAACTTTTTAAGAGTAAGAAGAGCAATACCTACTAACTCTATTACTAGTAAAATAATAGTTAAACCTCTTACTTTAGAATTATTACAAAAACTTATAACATCTAAGAATCCAGATATATCATTATCTTTATCTTCAATCATTTCATTAGATGATTCAATTACTTCTTCACTAGCATTATCACTAATTTCTTTTAGCTTTTCATCGGATAGCTTAATATCATAATTCTTATTAACTTTCTCTAAAAATTCTTTAGTTTTTTCTTTGATAAGTTCTTCATCAACTTCACTTTTCTTACTAGTTTTCTTATCAATTACCTCTTTTAAAATAGTATTAACATACTCTTTCATCTCATCGTTTGATAAAGCCTTATCAATCTTATCTTGACTAATACCTAAGTCTTCTGCTTCTTGATATAAGTCATTACTATCTACAACAGAATCATCAAGTGCTTGATTAGCAATAATCTTTATTGCTTCACTTCCAACATAAGGAATTGTAAATAGTCCTACTAAAACAATAGTAGTTGCAGTTGCTATTATTGTAAGTAAAATAGCTAAAAATTTTTTCATATATACACCTCTTAAACATACTATAACATATTTTACTAAATTCTTCTATTATTATGTTATAATTGGTAAGAAAGGACGTGATTAGATGAGTAAAAGATATAATCCTGATAAGAATATTGGTCTTAGTAAAGAACAAGTAAATGAAAGAATTAAAGACAATTTAGTTAACTTTAATACAAATGTAAAAACAAAAAGTGCTAAAGAAATCATCTTAGAAAATACTGTTACATTATTTAATATAATCAATGCTATTTTAGCAGTAGCAATTATTTTAGTAGGTAGCTATAAGAATCTTGGCTTTCTACTTATTATCGTTTTAAATACTGTTATTAGTACATTTCAAGAATTACATTCTAAAAGTGTTATTGATAAATTATCAGTGGTATCAGCATCAAAAGTTAAAGTGTTAAGAGATAGTAAAGAATATGATGTTAATCTAGATGAAGTTGTTTTAGATGATATTATTCTACTCGAATTAGGCAACCAAGTAATTACAGATGCTATTATAGTAGATGGAGTAGTGGAAGTTGATGAGTCATTTATAACGGGTGAAAGTGATACCTTAATAAAAAAAGAAGGCGATATGCTATTATCAGGTAGTTTTATTGTAAGCGGTAATGCTAAAGCTAAGGTAGAACATATTGGATATGATAACTATACTGCTAAAATATCAAGTGATACTAAATACATAAAACCAATATCATCTGAAATTATGCGTTCTCTTAATAAAATAGTTAAGACTATTTCAGTTATTATAGTTCCTCTTGGAATCTTACTTTTTGCAAGACAGTTATATTTATCAGGTAATACTTTGCAAAATGCTGTTGTTAACACAGTAGCAGCTATTATAGGGATGATACCAGAAGGGTTAGTATTATTAACGTCAACTGTTTTTGCTGTTTCTGTTATTCGTCTTTCTAAAGAAAAAGTTTTAGTACAAGATTTATACTGTATTGAATCTCTGGCTAGAGTTGATGTTATTTGTCTTGATAAGACAGGTACTATTACAGAAGGTAAGATGGAAGTAGTTGATGTTATTCCACTAGATGGAGAAACTAAAGCTTCACTAGGAGATATTTTAGGTAGTATGATGGCAGCTACAAAAGATAAAAATGCTACTGCTATTGCTATAAGAGATGCTTATTATCGTAAACCAAAATGGAAAGTAGAAGAAGTTATTCCTTTTTCATCCGAAAAGAAATATTCTGGTGTAAAGTTTGCTACTGATACCTATTTGATTGGAGCAGTAGAATTTGTTTTAAAAGATCATGGTAAGAGTTATCAAAAGATGTTAGATGATTATATTAAAAAGTATCGTGTTTTAGTTCTAGTCAAGGTTAATAATTACGGTAAAAAGAATGAAGAAAGAAAAGCTTTAGGATTTATTTTATTACAAGATAAAGTTAGAAAAGAAGCTAAGAAAACATTAGAGTACTTTAAAGAACAAGGTGTTGCTATTAAAATTATATCTGGAGATAATCCTATTACTGTATCAGCTATTGCTAAAAGAGCAGGACTTACTGAAAAGCTTAGAGTGATAGATTTATCTACTTTAAATAGTGAAGAAGAAATACAAAAAGCAGCTTTAGAGTATGATGTATTTGGAAGGGTTAAACCAGAAGAAAAGCACTTACTTATTAGAGCTTTAAAAGAAGCAGGGCACAATGTAGCCATGACGGGAGATGGTGTTAATGATTGTTTAGCTCTAAAAGAAGCTGACTGTTCTATTGCCATGGCTTCTGGAAGTGATGCTGCAAGAAGTGTATCCCAATTAGTCTTACTAGATTCTAATTTTGCTTCTATGCCTAGTGTAGTAGCAGAGGGGAGAAGAAGTATAAATAATCTTGAAAGATCAGCCTCTTTATTCCTAGTTAAAACTATTTATGCAGGAATACTTGCCTTTCTATTTCTTTTCATTGAAATGTCTTATCCTTTTATTCCTATTCAGTTAACTCTTGCTAGTGTAGTAACTATTGGAATACCATCATTTGTCTTGGCACTTGAACCTAATAAAGAAAGAGTAAAAGGAAAGTTCTTAGTGAATGTCTTAAAAAAATCAGCACCACCGGCTTTTACAATTATCTTAAATATTTTACTAATATGTCTAGCAGGGCAGATGTTTAGTCTTAGTTATGCTAAAATATCAACTCTATGTTTAACTTTGACTGGCTATACGTCATTTATTCTTTTATTTAAGATATGTAGACCATTTAATAGAATAAGACTAATTCTATTTAGTACAATGTTTTATCTATTTATATATGCTATCTTTAACTTAACTACTTTATTCTCTATAACACATTTTAATGTCTTTATGATTTTCCTAGCATTTATCTTAATGTATTTATCACATAGATTATATACTTTTTTTGAAATGCTTATCAATAAACTTATGATGAAATTAAGTAGTAAAAATATGATATAAAAAAAGTCGTAGATATCAACTTGATATTTATGACCTTTTTACTTATAAATAAAATAAAAACCCATAAGGGTTTTAAATTCTAAATGGCGGAGACAGAGGGATTTGAACCCTCGCGACAGTTACCCATCCTACTCCCTTAGCAGGGGAGCCTCTTCAGCCTCTTGAGTATGTCTCCAAATTGCTTCCGTAGTTATAATATTACCGTAAAATAAAAGTGATGTCAACACTTTTACAAAGAAAAAGTGAAATTGAACTAATTAAATTAAAAGATAAGTTATTTTTTAATTTAATTTCCTTTTTACAATAATACGGAAAATATTAAAACTTTTCTCTTTTATTGTTTAGCATGATTATTAATAGTATAATAGCACTTGAAATACTTAATAGTTAGAGTGCTTGCCTTTCTTTTTTTAAAGGAAGGAGGCTTGATATTTATGTCTAAAAAAAATTTATTAATATCATTATTAGTAGTAATTATAATGTTACTAATTTGCCTACTTTATAAGTAGTCATAAAATAAAAAAGCACTCAATCTAATAGATTGTGTGCAAACCCTAATTAAGGTAAGTACTCAAACATTGGATATTAAGTATTTCCTTTTTTATTATATGAAGTTTCCTTCATCTATATACATAGTAGCATAAAGTCATACTTTTAGCAAGTGCTTGCTAAATGAAATTTAAAATAAAAAGCCTTGAAAGTAAGGCTTTGTAATCATTATGGTGACCAGTACGGAATTCGAATCCGTGAATGCTGCCGTGAAAGGGCAGTGTGTTAAGCCACTTCACCAACTGGCCAAAAAAAATGGCGCCTCAACTAGGACTTGAACCTAGGACCCCTTGATTAACAGTCAAGTGCTCTAACCAACTGAGCTATTGAGGCATCTAATGGTGGGCCTGACAGGACTTGAACCTGTGACCTCTCGCTTATCAAGCGAGCGCTCTAACCAACTGAGCTACAAGCCCGTTCTTTCAAACAGAACAATTTAATATTACAATAAAATGTTTCATAAATCAAGTCTTTTTTTTTAATTTTGTAATATATTTCCGACTTGCATACTTAGAATAGCAAAGATGTGATTAAAAATCAAGCTTTTTTTAAAAAATATTGTGATAAATTTCATCTTTTGCTATAATCTTCTAAGAAAAGAGGTGCTTTTATGTATAAAAAAGTCGAAGAGGAAGGATTATTGTTAGAAACAATATTAAAATTATTTAACGAGCAAAGTCATAAAAAATTAAAATCATATCTAAAAAATAATAGTGTTTTTGTAAACGGTAAATCTATTACTGCTTATAACTACAAAGTAAAGAAAGATGATATTATTGAAATTAGAAAAGATTATAAGACTCATAAGAAGTGTCCTTTAAAGATACTTTATGAAGATGAATACTTTTTAGTAATAGAAAAACCAGCACATTTATTAACAATAGCAACTACTAAAGAAAAAGAAAAAACAGCTTATCATATGATGCGTCAATTTATTAAAGAAAGAAATAGTAAGGATAAAATATTTATTTTACATCGCCTAGATAAAGATACATCAGGAGTAGTAATCTTTGTAAAGGATGAAAGAGTAAAAGAACTACTACAAAATGATTGGAATAACTTGATAGAAGATAGAGAGTATATAGCAGTAGTACCAAAAGGAATAAAGTCATATACTAACTATACATGTTATTTAAAGGAAGATAGTAATTATAAAGTACATGTTACTAATGAAAAAAATGGTAAAAAAGCAATTACTTCTATAACAGTATTAAAAGAAAAGAAAAATTATGCCTTAGTAAAATTAAATATTAAGACTGGTAGAAAAAATCAAATAAGAGCAGTTCTATCATATTTAGGATATCCAATTGTAGGAGATACAAAATATACTAGTGATATTAAAGCTAAAAGATTATTACTACATGCTTCTAAAATAGTTTTAACTAATCCAAATAATAAGAAAAAATATACATTTGAGAGTAAATTACCAAGAGAATTCCAAAAATATGTATAAAAAAATTATCTTTCTATCATTATAAGATAGAAAGGTGATAAAATGTCAAACTATAAAGTGGAAATTAGTGGAGTAGATACAAGAAATTTAAAGGTATTAACTAGTGAAGAGATGACAGAACTCTTTAAAAATATTAAAACTAATCCTTTTGCTAGAAATGATTTGGTAGAAGGTAATTTAAAGTTAGTCTTAAGTATTTTAAAAAGATTCAAAAATTATAATGAGAACTTAGATGATTTATTTCAAGTTGGATGTATTGGACTTGTTAAGTCTATTGATAATTTTGATTTGGAGCAGAATGTTAAGTTTTCAACTTATGCTGTACCGATGATTATTGGAGAGATTAGACGTTATTTAAGAGATAATAATAGTATAAGAGTAAGTCGTTCTACTAAGGATTTAGCATATAAAGCCTTAAAATATAAAGAAGAATATGTTTTAACTAATGGTAAAGAACCATCTTGTGAAGAGATAAGTAAGAAACTAGATTGTACAACTTACGATGTAGTAAATGCCTTAGAGTCATTGAAAGATCCAGTCTCTATGTTTGAACCAATCTATAGTGATGGAGGAGATACTATCTATTTATATGATCAGATAGAAGATAAAAGACAAACTGGGAGTGAGATGGAAAACCGTCTAGCTACTAATGATGCTATTACCATGTTATCTGATAGATGTCAACAAATACTAGAAGAGAGATTCATTATTGGTAAAACCCAAATGGAGGTAGCAGAAGACTTAGCTATTAGTCAGGCTCAAGTATCAAGACTTGAAAAAAATGCTGTTAAACAGTTAAAGAGGATACTAAAATAGAATAGTATTTCTTTTTTTTACATAAAAATAAATAGGTGATAATAGTGAGATTATCAGATTTACAAAATAAAGATATAGTAAATACCATGGATGGTAGAAATGTAGGTAATATAATTGATGTTAAAATAGATCAAATAAGTGGTGCTATTGTTTCTTTAGTAGTAGAACCTAATAAGAAAATGCTATCTTTCATGAATAGAGGGGTGGAAGAAGAAATATCTTGGAAGAATATTGAAAGGATAGGAGAAGATGTTATCCTAGTAAGATTAGAATGAATTCTAGAAGACTACATTTAAAGAGAAGAAAGAAATCTAATCCCATTTCTTTTTTATTAGGAACTATTTTCTTCTCATTTATATTAACAATAATTATTATCTTTAAAGCTGGTAAACATTTAGAAGAATCAATAACTAGTTATGCATCTATTGAAACTAAAAGAGTAGCAACTTCTATTTTAAATGATGTAATTAGAAACTATGATTTTACTAAAGAAAACTTATATAAGATAGTTAAGAATGATTCCAAAGAAATAGAATTCATTGATTACAATTCTAAAGAAGTTAATACTATTTTAAATAAAATAAATAAGAATGTTACTGATAGATTACTTGAAATAGAAAGAGGAGATACTAAAAATATTTCATTATCTGATGGACTTAAAGGTAAAAAATATATCTATCTAAAAAATGGAATAGTTTGTGATATACCAATAGGAAGTCTAACAGGTAATTCTTTACTTATAAATACTACTATGTCTATTCCTATTAGGTTTTCTTTTGTAGGAAGTGTTAAAAGCAATTTAGAGGTGAAAGTAAATTCCTATGGTTTTAATAATGCTTTAGTTGAACTATTTATTATAGTAGAAATAACAGAACAAGTAACTCTTCCTCATACATCTAAAGAAATAAAAGTATCATCCAATATACCACTGGTTACAGAACTTATTCAAGGAAAAGTACCACTTTATTATCAAGGAGGACTAGAAAAAAACTCTAATATAAGTTAGAATATAATAAGAAAGAGGAAAAAGTATGATAGAGTTTTTTAATAATAAATATGAGATAGTTAAAGGTGAAAAATATTTTGATAAAGAATTAGTTGATACTTTGTTAACTGATTATTTTGAACCTTATGACTATATTTTTGGCGATTATGCTTATGATAAATTGAGACTAAAAGGCTATTATAATAGTAATAATAGAAATAGAAATTCTATAAATGATATAAAAGGCTTAGATGATTATATTAAAAATTATTGTGCTTATGGGTGCCATTATTTCTTACTAAAAAAAATAAAAAATGCTAATTAGTTAACAAGAATGGAAAAAATACTTTCTATTTTTGTTTTTTTATGATAATATTATGTTGTAGAATAGCGAGGGAGGAAGAATATCTATGGAAAATGACAATAAAAAAATTATGTCAATTGTGCAAGAAGATGGTTCTATTGATGAAGTAGAAGTTGTTATTGCATTTGAATTTAAAGATACAAAAAAAGAATATGTAGTTTATACAAAAAATGAAAAAGATGCAAATGGTAATGTTACTGTTTATGTATCACGTATTGAAAGAAATGGTGAAACTCCACAATTATATGGAGTAGATAATGAAGAAGAATGGAATAGGGTAAAAGACGTATTACGCAAATTATCGCAATAATGGTTGGAGGCATAAATTATGAGTGAAGAAGAAAAGAAAATAAAAGAGATGGAAGAACTTGGTATAAGACTTATTGATAGTCCAAGTGAGACAGTTGCCAAAGCCTCTCCAACAAAACTTAAATTACAAGCTTTGACTTTTATGGTTATAGGTAAAATAGAAAGATATTTTCTAAATAATATGTTAAAACAAGCAAAAGAGGCAAGAAATTTAGCAGATGTTGGTTTAAGAAATGCTGATATGACTCTTGATGACAAAATGGCATTTAAGAAATATCTTGATTCTAATATAACTTTGTTAGAAGAAAAAATGGCATTGTTTGATAAAAATTATAAAAGAGTGATAGGACATGGGAAACGTAGTTTAAAGCTTCCAAGTGCTAATTTTGTAATATTAGCAGCTAATATGACAGTGAAAAAACGTAGACAAGATACTATGGTTGATATGATAGATGCTTATAAGCAAATGAATGATGTTTTTGCTACTACCAAAACTGAATTTGCAGGGATGCCAAAACCTATTAAAAAAGATATTGAAGTTTCTAAAGTGGAACAAGAAGGTATCAAGAAAGCTGTATATCAAGCATTAAGTGGTATGCCTGATGAAAAAGTTGAAGATTATGCATCTAAATTTGATGAAAAAGTTGATGCAAGACTTGATTCTATAATTAGAAAAGATAAGTCTAGAAACAAAGATAAAAGTAAAGAACAAGAGTTGGATAATTTCTTTGAAAATATTAGTCCTATTAAAGAGCAGACTAAATTAGCAACAGGAGAGTTAAATCAAGTCTTAAACGGTGGAAAAGCAAAAGAAACTGATAAAACTAAAACACTAGCTACAAAAGATTTGGATACAGTTTTGAATTCTGGCAATCCTATATTTTCAAATAGTCCAAGCATTTTTGAAGGAAAACCTAGCATTATTAATTTAGAAGAAAGTGCAAATAAAACTAATTTAGAAGATATAGATATATCAGCAATGCCACAACAAAATAGTTCTGTTGAAGATGTTAAACTAGCTGATGTTGACATTGCTGATTTTGCAGGTAGATTAGGTGCCAAGAAAAATTTAGAAAAGTATGATTTTGATATTACTAATGGTGAAAATGTTCTAGACGTTGATGACTTAAAGAGACAATTGGAGGAATCAGCTCGTGAAAGGGAACAAAAACGTATAGCAAAGGAAGAAGCAAGAAAAAAATATGAAGCAGAGAAACTAGCTAGAGAAAAAGAGGAAAAAGAACTTTCTGATAGTAAAAAAGAAATAGAAAAAATGAAGGAAGATATCAAAAGAAAAAGAGAAGAACAGGAAGCTATTGATAAATTAAATCAGAGGGTAAAAAAAGCTTTAGAGTATCAAAAACAAATAGAAGAAAATAAAAGAGCTGCCTTAGAAGAAGAAGAAGAAGCTAGAAAATATCAAGAGACTTTGAGAATCGAGAAGGAAAGTCAAACTAAGATGGCAAAAGAAAAAGAAAAAGTTCAATCTGAACGTGTAGCCTTACAATCTGAAAATACTGAAGCTGATTCAGACTTGAAGGAAAAGAAGGCAATGTTACAGGAATTTAGAAAACAATTACAGAAATTCGGTACAAATAATGAAAAAATAATACCAGAATTTTATGGATATGCAGAACCAAAAGCAATTGATATACAAGAAAATGACTTTTTTTCTACTCCAATAAAAGGAAGAAAATAGAGTACTAAAAAATAGTACTCTTTTTTTGTGATATTTCATAATATTAAGTAGAGGTGATTAAAATTAGAAACTTTCTTAATTATTATTATCACCTTTATCCAACAGAAATTATAAAAGATGGAATGAATTATAAATTCTATTTGAATGATAAATTATATATTCTTTATTTAATAACTAATCAGGAACAGAAAGTAAAAGAACAAGTTAATTTAAATAAAAGTCTAGTTTTTTATAATTATCCATCCTTAATTATAGATAATATTTTTAATAATTATTTATCACTAATAGATGGTAAAAACTATATTCTTGTTTGTTACAACTTTCATAATAGAAGAATAACAGTAGAAGACTTAGTTAAAGATATTTACCTCAATTATAATAATTACCTAATACTTAATAGAAGCGACTGGTATAATTTGTGGTGTAGGAAGATAGATTACTTTGAATACCAGAAGCCATATATCAAAGATAAATATCCTTTACTATATAGCAGTATTGACTACTTTATTGGTTATGCTGAAGTAGCTATTAGTTATTTGAGTGAAGTTAATAAAACTATAAAAAGTAGTAGTAAAGATAATTTAACTATCTGTCATAAGAGAATTCATCTAAATGATGATTTAAATAGCTTTTATAATCCATTATCTCTTATTATAGATTATAAAGTAAGAGATATAAGTGAGTATTTAAAAAATCTATTTTTCTATGGCTATCAAGATGACCAAATAAAAAAACTATTACTTAGTGTAAATAGTTCCTATCAAAGACATTTATTAATGGCTAGAGTGTTGTTTCCAAGTTTTTATTTTGATTGCTATGAAGATATTATCAATGGAATAGAAAATGAAGATAAAATAATTACTATTTTAGACAAAATAAAAGACTATGAAGATTTCTTATTTTATCTTTATAATCTTTTAAGAGAAAGTGGTTTTTTAATTCAAATAGATTTTTTAGAAAATCTTAATTTTTCTCATTAATGTTTCTAACTTCTTTAACTTCTTCTATTTCGTTCATTATCATTTGTTCAATCCCATCTTTTAAGGTAACGTCTAAGAAGTCACAATCAGCACAGGCTCCTCCTAAACTGACATAGACAATACCATCTTTATAACTTACAAAGTCAAGAGTTCCCCCATCACTTACTAGAAAGGGACGTAACTCATCTATGATTTCTCTTACTTTAGCTTCTATTTGTTCATCATTCATTTTTTCTCACCAAGAACATTATAAATAAATTTTTTCTTTTCGTAAAGAGAAAATTATGCTATAATCTATTTGTGGTGAGAAGTGATGCATGAAAAGTACAAGATAGGTTCTGTTGTACTGGGTTATGTCACTGGTATTAAAGAGTATGGAATTTTTGTTCAGCTAGATAATAATACAAGCGGTTTAATTCATATTTCAGAAATCTCTAACAAATATATAGAAAGCATTGATGATTATGCTACTATTGGTGAACTAATAAGAGTAAGAATAGTAAGAGAAGAAAAAGATAATCATTACTCCTTAAGTACTATTGATCTTGATTATCGTATTACTAAAAATAGGGGAAGCAAGATAAAAGAAACACCATCAGGATTTAAAAATTTAGCTATTTTTCTAGAAAAATCACTAAAAGAGAAAAAAATATAATAAAAATCGGAAAAAGTGTTGACATTCATTAAATAAATTGGTATATTTAATTTCGTCAAGTGGTTACTTGGGCGATTAGCTCAGTTGGTTAGAGCACCTGCCTTACAAGCAGGGGGTCATAGGTTCGAGTCCTATATCGCCCACCATTAAGATGCCGAAATAGCTCAATAGGTAGAGCAACTGATTTGTAATCAGTAGGTTCCGGGTTCGATTCCTGGTTTCGGCACCATTTTATTATTTATAGTCGGAGAGGTAGCGAAGTGGCTAAACGCGACAGACTGTAAATCTGTTCCTTCGGGTTCGATGGTTCGAATCCATCTCTCTCCACCATCTTAGTTATTGCCTCGTAGCCAAGTGGTAAGGCATCAGACTTTGACTCTGACATGCGTTAGTTCGAATCTAACCGAGGCAACCATTTTTAAATATTTGATCCGCTAGCTCAGTCGGTAGAGCATTTGACTTTTAATCAAAGGGTCATGAGTTCGAATCTCATGCGGGTCACCATGATGTGCCTGAGTGGCGGAATTGGTAGACGCACAGGACTTAAAATCCTGCGAAGGTCATACTTCGTGCCGGTTCAAGTCCGGCCTTAGGCACCACTTATTTGGAGGAATACCCAAGTCTGGTTGAAGGGACCGGTCTTGAAAACCGGGAGGTCGCGCAAGCGGCGCAGGGGTTCGAATCCCTTTTCCTCCGCCACTTAAATTTATGTATTAATATCGCGGGATGGAGCAGTTGGTAGCTCGTTGGGCTCATAACCCAGAGGTCGGAGGTTCGAGTCCTCCTCCCGCAACCATAATGGTTCCGTGGTGCAGCTGGTTAACACGTCTGCCTGTCACGCAGAAGATCGCGGGTTCGAGCCCCGTCGGAACCGCCATTATTTGGTTTCATAGCTCAGTCGGTAGAGCAAAGGACTGAAAATCCTTGTGTCGGTGGTTCGATTCCACCTGGAACCACCATTCGAGAATTTAAATTATAAATATAAAAGATACTCTTGGTATCTTATTTTTTTTGTCAAATTGTGTCACCTTTCAAAGATTATTTACCTATAAGTACTATCTCTTGTTATAATTAAAATGGAAGGTGATGATAATAATGTTTAATGAAAAAGTAGTTTTAGTAACTGGCGGTACTAGAGGGATTGGTTACACTACTGTAGAAGAATTTCTAAAAGAAGGAGCAAGAGTAATACTTTTCGGATCACGTGAAGAAAGTGTTACAAAAGCAATTAATTCTTTAAAAGAAGAAAATAATGAATATAAAGTAGAAGGATATTTTACTGATTTAGCTAATCTAGAAGAAATGGAAAAAGTAGCTAAAGAAATAGCTACTAAGTATGGTAAAATTGATATTTTAGTAAATAATGCTGGAGTGTCATCAAGTACACCTATAACAAGCTATACAGAAGAAGAATGCGATAAGATTATTAATCTTAATATAAAAGGTGTATTTGATACTTCTAAAGCAGTTATTCCATATATGACAGGAGATAATCCATCAATTGTAAATGTCAGCTCTATGGTAAGCTTTTATGGTCAATCTAGTGGCTGTCTATATCCAACTAGTAAGTTTGCTGTTAACGGTTTAACTAAGAGTTTAGCAAGAGAGTTAGGTAAAAAGAAAATAAGAGTAAATGCTGTAGCACCTGGTATAACTAATACTGATATGGTTAAAAATTTACCAGATGAAATGATTAAACCTTTAATTGCTATGATACCATTAGGGAGAATAGGTGACCCTAAAGATATAGCTAATGCCATACTATTCTTAGCAAGTGATAAAGCAAGCTATGTAACAGGAACTATTCTTCAAGTAGACGGAGCAATGATGTGTTAAAAAGTAAAGACTTTTTCATATTTTCTTGAATTATAATATATAAAGGAAAAGAGTTAGAATGATTATTTAATAATTTATAAAGGTTAGTTATACTAGATACTTTATTAAAGAAATAATTCTTACCTTTTCTTTTTATTATGACTTTATCTTTATTGTCACTTGTAATTAGATAACTAGGATAACTAGTATTCTTTAAATGTTTATAAACAGTACCATCACTAGTTTCAAAAGAAAAATTTAAATTGCTATACTTTTGTATTTCTACTAAAATTAAATCAATAAATAGATTGATCTTATCATCTAACCTAGAAATAGTTAAGATAAGTTCTTTTTGATAATTCTTAAATATTTCTAATGTCTCTTTAAGAGTATATAGATTCTGATTCATCTTTTTTATCTCTTTAAAGGTTAAATTAGTAATAGAAATATCTATTTTACTAGGTAATACGATAACAATATTATCACTAGTAAGAGCAAGTTTAAGTCTAAAGCCAGTAATAAATTTATTAGTTAAAAGAAGATTCTCATTAGCATCTATCATGTCATCAATAATTAATTTCATTAAGCCTCCTTATAATATTTTATGCTTTTTCATCTTCAAAAAGTCCTAAAAATGTGATATAATATCAGGCAGAAGAAGAGGTGGTAGTTGTGGCATTAAATGATGTTAGAGGAATAGGACCAAGGTCTTTAGTCCTTTTAAATAAAATAGGGATTACCACAGTAGATGATTTGGTAACCCATTATCCATTTCGTTATGATATTTTGAAAAGAGGATCACTTACTGATACAGTAGATGGTGAACATATTATTATAGATGGAAGAATAGAAAGTAGTCCAATCTTAGTTAGGTTTAAAGCAGGACTTAATAAAATGAACTTTAGATTAGTTACTTCATCAGGAGTAGTTGGTATATCTATATTTAATAGAGCATTTCTAAAGAGTCATTTAGCAGTAGGTACTGGTGTTACAGTAATAGGTAAATTTGATAAGAGAAAGAATGTTATTACAGCTTCTGATATAAAATTAGAGACATTATCAGCGAAGATTAAGATAGAACCAGTTTATCATTTAACTAGTGGTCTTACTAATAAAAATATGTCTACTTATATAAATATGGCTTTACTAGGTAATTATAAAGAAATAACAGATTTTATCCCTTTAGAGTATCAAGAAAAGTATAATTTTGTTAATAAAAGAACGGCTTTAAATATAGTACATAATCCACCTTCTCTTGAAAAGTTAGAGGAAGCGAAGAATAGACTTAAGTATGAAGAGTTATTTTCTTTTATGTTTAAGATTAACTATTTAAAAATGGAAAATAAGAATAAAAATTCTGGTATAAAAAAAGAAATAGATACTAAGAAAGTAGAGGACTTTATTAAAACACTTCCTTTTGAACTCACAACTGATCAGGAAAAAGCAGTTTCTGATATTGTAAAGGACCTAGCTAGTGAAGGAAAAATGAATAGATTATTACAAGGTGATGTTGGTAGTGGTAAGACAATTGTTTCTTTTCTTGCCATCTATGCTAACTATCTAGCAGGCTATCAGAGTGCTTTAATGGCCCCTACTGAGATACTTGCTACCCAGCATTATAATAATATGAAAGATATCTTTAAAGATACTGATATAAATATTGCCTTATTAACAGGATCAACTAGTAAGAAGGATAAAGACAAGATTTTAACAAGCCTTGCTAATAATGGTATAGATGTAATTATTGGTACTCATTCTTTAATTCAAGAAGAAGTAGAGTATAACAATCTAGGATTAGTTATTACTGATGAGCAACATAGATTTGGTGTCAATCAACGAGCTAATTTAGAAAATAAGGGTAAGAAACCAGATACCTTATATATGAGTGCTACTCCCATACCTAGAACTTATGCTTTAACAATCTTTGGTGATATGGATGTATCTACTATTAAGACAAGACCAAAAGGTAGAAAAAAGATTCATACAGTGTTAAAAAATGAGGCTGAGATGAAAGATGTTTTAGCCATGATGTATGAAGAGTTAAAACAAGATCATCAGATATATGTAATAGCACCTTTGATAGAAGAAAGTGAAAATAGTGATTTAACTAATGTTAATGAACTTAAAGATAAATTAACAGTCGCTTTTGGTAGTAAATATAAGATAGGGCTAGTTCATGGTAAGATGGCTACAGCAGCTAAAGATAAAGTTATGAATGACTTTCTTCTTAATAAGTGTCAAATACTAATTAGTACAACTGTTATTGAAGTAGGAGTAGATGTTCCTAATGCTACTATGATGGTTATTTTTGATGCTAATAGATTTGGACTTTCAACTCTTCATCAGTTAAGGGGAAGAGTAGGAAGAAATGATTTACAGTCACATTGTGTTTTAATAAGTAATCAAGATACTGAAAGACTTCATATTATGGAAAAGACTACTGATGGGTTTGAAATAAGTGAAGAAGACTTTAAACTAAGAGGTCATGGTGATTTATTTGGTACTAAGCAAAGTGGTGATATGTCTTTTAAAATAGCTAATATAAAGAATGATTACTCTATTCTTTTAAGAGCAAGAGAAGATTCTTATCAGTATTTATTAAAAAAGACAGAAGAAGAAAAACAATTAAAGAAAAAAATTATTGAATCAATTATACATAGTTAAGTGTAAAGAAGTGGAAAGTTTCGGAAATAAAATTGACATCTTAGCATTTTTTAGTTATTATTAAGTTACATGATAGGTAGCTTTTACTATTTATCATGAAGTATAATCTACTGTTTTTTGTGTAGATATACTTACCGAAACCCCCTGAAGGAGCCGAAAGGCTCCATTTTTGTTGTAAATAAAAGCTTTTAAGCCATTTGATATATGTATTAGGTACCCAAATAGGTACCAATTTTAATTTAGTTTGTCTATAATATTAATTATTTCATTTAATTGATTCTTAAATAGGTGAGAGTAAGTATTTAATGTCTCATCTATTTTTGTGTGTCCTAAATACTTTGCTACAACATTTATAGTAGCACCACTATTAATTAAAAGTGATGCACAACTATGTCTAAAATCGTGTATTCTAATTTGTTTAACTTCAGCTAACTTACAATCCTTATTTTTTCTATGCCTTAACTTTCCGTTTGTTATTGGATCAGTATCTCCAAATAAATACCAGTCATCATTAAATCCATAATGTCTTTTAGAAACTTCATATAATACTTTCATATCTTTCATTAATACTTTTGGTATAGGAATATTTCTTATACTAGATTTTGTTTTAGGTGTAGTTACCATATATGGTTTCTTTTCATCACCTTGAGTTGCTACAATATTTTTGTTAACACTTAAATATTGATTTTTAAAATCTATATCTTTCCATGTTAGTCCTCTAAGTTCACCCCTACGAAGTCCACAATAATATAAAGTTTCAAATAATGTTTTAAATAGAATATCATCTTCTACCGATATGAATTTTTTAAATTCTTCATAGGTGAAAAATAACATTTCTTTTGGTATCTCATTTGGATCAGTAAAATTAGTCATTTTATTATAAGTTGCTGTAAAGTTAAAGTTGTACCACTTAGTAGCAAAGTTTAATAATTCTTTAAAGAATTTGAATAAATGGTTTTTATGATTTGTTGTATATCCATAAGAATTTATTTGCTTTTTCCATTTCTCAAAATGTTCAATATTAAAATCTTTTAGTTTAACATTATCCAAGTCTTTGAAAAATTTTTCTCTATCACGATAAGTTTTTAAAGTAGTATATTTTACTTTATCTTCTTTGTATGCATAGAAGAGTGTATATAAATCTTTAAAAGTCATATTACGGTCTTTATCACTTCTATCAGCGTTAATTGTTAAAAATTCTCTTTCAGCTTTTAATGCCTCTGTTTTAGTGAAAAACTTCTTTGACTTATACTTTCTTCTAGATCCATCTAAATTCTTAACATAGTCATAAAAAATCCATTTACGACCATCTTTTGTCCATTCATCTTTGTCTAATAGTTTAACTGCCATAATTATTCCTCCTTTGAATTTAAATTATTACTATTACTTTCTGAAAAAATATTATCAGTAAGTATTTCCAAAGGTTCCTTATATTTAGCAGTATATAGTCTTTCTGTTTGTGTTCTTTTGCATTCAATAAATAATCCTAGTTTTTCTAGTTCATCTTTATTACTTGATATTAATTTACCTAAGACTGGTGGAGTAATAAATAAATTTAATTTACTAACCATTTCTGAAATAGTAAAAGTAAACTCTTTTTTACTAATTGCATATTTTAAAAATTGAATTAAATTTGGATTAAGTGTTTCTTCTGTTTTTTCATCAATACTTAGGATTAAATTATCATTTCTTTTTAGTACATAATTTAGTGCTTGGTAATCTCTGCTTTCATAATTTAAGTAGAAAGTTGATTTGATGTTTTCATCTTGTTTTAATGCAAGTTTACCATCTACACAAGTATCAATAGCAGTACTTCCTAAAGATTTACCTTTACGATTTAAATGATGAACTATGATGATACTAACATTATAGTTATTACATAATTTACGCAATTGTGGAAATATATTTTGACTCATATCTTGGTAATTATTTAAATCGTAATAACTTCCAAAATTTATGCCATTAAACATATCAATAAATACTAATTTGCCGTTATATTTTTCTTTAAATTCACTTATTTCTTTTTCAACTTTTAATATGCTTAGTTGTGTCATATTATCTTCTGGGAAAGTATATAGAAAATTATTTTCCATTAAATTACATTTCATAAAATTAATACGACTTATAGTCTCAGATGGATTCATTTCTGTACTTAAATACAAAATAGGTGTTTTGTTAGTTTTTAAATTCAAGAAAGGAATACCATTACAAACAGAATTTGCTATTTGAAGAGCTAGAGCAGATTTTCCTACTTTAGCTTCTCCAAGTAAACAATATAAACCATTTTCTCTAATCATATTTTCAATAATATAATTAATATCGACAATACTATTTTTTAATTCTTCAATTGTTTTCATATAATTCCTTTCTATAAATTTTCTTTAGCCATTTTTTCTAAATAATTAATATTAATTTTTAGCTTATTAACGACTTCAATCATTGGTAATCTGTTATTAGGAAGAGTATAACCTCTATTTATTAGGTCATTTTTTATTTCTCTTCTAAGTTTAACGGCATTGTTTTTACCTATTTCAGCAAGTTTCATTAGATCATCAAGATTACACCATTGCTTTGAAATAAGTTTTAAAGTTTCTCTAGCATCCATATAAACTAATCCTCCTTTCATTTAGACTCTAGATATAAATATATCTATGTAAAGATTACCAACTAAAGAAAGAAATTATATTGTGAGGCATACTCACAATATAATAATACCATTTAATATTAATTAATGTCAATAAAATTTGTGAGTTTTAATCACAAAATTATTGTTGAATAATCTGTTTTGTGGTAAAATGGTATTAGGAAGTTATGAAGAGGTGTAATTTAATGAATAATAAAACTTTAGCTAGTGTAGTAAAAGAAGCTAGAGAGAAAATTAATATATCCCAAAGAGAATTATCAAGAATAACTGGTATAGATAATAATACGATTGCTAAAATTGAAAAAGGCGAAAGAAAGAAACCTAATGTATTATCTTTAAAAAAGTTAAGTTCAGTATTAAATCTATCTTTAGAGATGTTAATGGAACTATGTGAGTATAGTAAAGAAGAAATAGATTCAACAGTTAATAATTCTTATAGTAGTATGGTTATCAAACCTGAAAATGCTCCAATTCTTGTACTGGATGATATAGTTAATCAAATGCAAGATGAACTATATATGAAAATGGTTATTAAAGAATTATTAGATAACTGTGATTTAGAAGAGTTAAATTTTATTTCCGAATTAAATAAAAAGGACAAAACTAGAGTTATCAAAGTAATTAAAAATTATGTTAGAGATAATGAAAAAGAAATAAAAAAACAAAAACAATCTCTTGATGATTTAAAAAAATTACTTACTGAAGAAGAATGATTTTTTAGTTAGTAATGACAATATGACAAGAAATAGAGATATATGGGTATGGTGTAATAAAGGCGTCATTGCTGTCATTGGGAATATAATGTTTGTCTAGCAAGCAATGAATTTGTACTCCCGTACGAAATTCGTATGTGGGAATGCCCAAGCCCTAAAATTATAAAGAAGTGAGGTAAAAAATGAAAAATAGAAAATGTATAGAATTATTTGCAGGTGCCGGGGGTCTTGCTTTAGGTTTAGAGCAAGCAGGGTTTGAAGAAGTTGCGCTTATTGAAATAGATAAAACTGCGTGTGAAACTTTAAAATTAAATAGGCCTAAATGGAATGTGTTAAATGAAGATATTGTTGAGGTTTCAAAAAGAGATTTGTTAAAGGAATTCAATTTAAAAGAAGGAGAACTTGATTTAATTTCTGGAGGATATCCATGTCAATCATTTAGTTATGCTGGTAAAAAACTTGGTTTAGATGATGTTAGAGGAACAATGTTTTATTATTATGCGGAATTTATAAAACAACTTAAGCCAAAAATGTTTTTTGCAGAAAATGTAAAGGGTTTAACAACACATGATGGTGGAAAGACAATCGAAACTATGATTAATGTTTTTGAAGATTTAGGATATAAAGTTGAATGGAAAGTTCTAAACGCATGGGATTATGGTGTTGCAGAAAAAAGACAAAGGGTTGTTATCATAGGAATAAGAAAAGATTTAATTGACAAAGTTAAGTTTGAATATCCTGCTCCTCATGAGTATAAACCTGTATTAAGAGATGTTCTTAAAAATGTTCCTGATTCAGTTGGGGCAAAATATCCTGAAAAGAAAAAGAAAGTATTTGATTTAGTTCCACCAGGTGGCTATTGGAGAGATTTACCAGATGATGTTGCTAAAGAATATATGAAATCCTGTTATTATATGGGTGGTGGAAGAACAGGTATAGCAAGAAGATTGTCATGGGATGAACCATCTTTAACATTGACTTGTTCCCCAATGATGAAACAAACTGACAGATGTCATCCTGATGAAAGCAGACCATTTACAACAAGAGAATATGCAAGAATACAGTCTTTTCCGGATAGTTGGAATTTTGCAGGAAAAATGAATGATATATACAAACAAATAGGAAATGCAGTTCCTGTTAATTTAGCAAAATGCGTTGGAGAATCAATAATGAATGCATTAAATGGAGGTGAAATATAATGTGGGATTTAGATTTTATTGATAGAAATGATTTTAAAAAGCATGTTTCTGATACTATAAAAACATATGATAACACTTTGAAAGGTATTGATTTACATTCTTTTAATAGTAACATAATTGATCCTATTAAATTAACTTTTGATAGCAAAGTATATAGAAAAACTATTGAAGAAGTAATTGAGAATGAATTGGTAAGACAGAGAGATAAAACAAATACTAATGCTATTGGATATTTTCATCAAAATTTATTTAAATATATTGATAATTGTGAAGTTCCAAATGTAGGATTTGATGTAATATATACTAGACCTAATGGAAGCAGAGTTTATGTTGAAATGAAAAACAAGCATAATACTATGAATTCTTCTGCTGCTCAGAAAACTTTTTTAAAAATGACAACTCAAATACTTAACGATGACAACTGTGACTGCTATTTAGTAGAAATAATTGCAAAGAGAAGTCAGAATATTGTATGGAATGTTTCTCTTGACTATGAACGTGTTTCAAATGAACATATAAAGAGAGTATCAATAGATAAGTTTTATGAAGAGGTAACAGGAGATAAAGATGCATTTTATAAAATATGCAAACAATTACCAATCATTATAGATGAAATAATTTCAGAAAATGATGAATTCGTAGTTGAAGATGACACTGTAATAAGTGAGTTACGTTCAACAAATCCTGATATTTTAAAATCGTTGTATATGTTAGCTTTTAGTACTTATGAAGGATTTAAAAACGAATGCGAGTAATTACATTAAAACAACCTTGGGCAACATTAGTTGCAGAAGGTTTAAAAAAATATGAATTTAGAAGTTGGAAGTACAGTTATAGAGGTGAATTACTAATTCACGCAGGAAAAGGTATTGATGAAGAAGCAATGAAAAAATTTGAAAATCTTAATCTTAAATATCCTCAATCTAGGATTGTCGCAAAAGTTAGGATTTTAGATTGTATTGAGTTAAATGATGAAATAAATAAAAAAATAATTTCAGAAAATGAACTTGTTTATGGTCATAAATATGATAGAACTGGTTATGCTTGGAAATTAGAGTTAATTGAAAAAATGAATAATAACAAAGAAATATCAGGTAAACAAGGAATATGGAATTTAAATTTATAAGAAAGAGGTGATTGTTAATGAAATATAATAAATTTATAATAAGAAATTATAGAGCTATTGAAGGTCCAATGGAGATAAACATTAAAAAGAATAAATTGGTTCCGCTTATTGGAACTAATGAATCTGGGAAAACAACAATATTACAAGCAATATTTGCATTTGATTATGCAAATGATAAGGAATATGAGGGAAGACATCTAAAAGAATTAAGAAATTTTTATAATCCGCAAAATAAGGAACCAGCAATAATAGAAGCTGAAATTTCAGTTAAAAAATCTGATTTTCTTAATTGTATTTCTGATGAAAATCTTAGAATGAAATATTCAGAGATACAAAGCTTTTCTGAAATAACAATTTCAAGAAATTTAGATACAAAGGAATATAGTGTTTCTGTTATTGATGATTCAGAAGATAGAAAAGTAATTGGGAAAGAAATAGTAAGCAGATTACCATATATTATATACAATGATGATTTTATAGAAAGACCCAAAAATGAAATAGAAATTCCATCTGATTCGACGGATTTGTATGGATGGTTAGGAATTTATGAACGTGCTTTTAATAAAATTGAATCTTCTATTTTCGACATAATAAAAGAACCTGAAGAAAATATTAAATTGGGCATATTAAGTGATGTTGAATCTGAAATTAATAAAACATTAATTAAAGAATGGGGAAAGATTTCATTAGATGATACTGGTTGCCTAAGTATTAAATTGCAGATTGAAAATAATAGAACTCTGAAAATACAAATTGTAGAGAAAAAAGGTGATAAAGATAGGTTTTTTAAAATAGAAGAAAGAAGCAAAGGATTTTTATGGTTTTTTAATTTTGTTATGAAAATAAAATACAATCCGAAATCAACCGGATCAAATAATGATATTATTTATTTATTAGATGAACCTGGTTCTTACTTACATTCTGTAGCACAAGAAAGACTTTGTCAAATGATAAAAAATATTTCAAATAAAGATGGTAAAGTTATATATTGTACTCATACACATCATTTGTTAGATCCAAAATATATACCAACAAAATATATTTATATAGTTCAAAAAGATAAAAGTAAAAAAAATATTGAATTAAGTAAAATAACAAATGTGAAAACTGACATAAAAAAAATGAATGAATTACAACCTGTTTATGAAGCACTTGGTGTTTCTGATTGGGATTTTTTTACTCAAAAACAAAAAATAATTTTAGTGGAAGGAATACATGATAAATACGCGTTAGAAATATTTTTAAAATCAAAAGTGTCTTCTTATATTATTATGCCTTGCGTTAATGCTGAGAGTATTTATAATAATATTCCGCGTTTAATTGCTTATAATAAAAATTATATTGCAATTTGGGATAATGATGAAGAAGGAATAGAATATTATAAAAAATCAATAAAAGCATTTGGAAAACTCGAAGAACGAAAATTGCTCTTATTGCCGAATAATGATAGAAAAAGAAAAGTAAGAATGGAAGAAATGTTCGACAAAGACGATTTTAAAAAATTAGCTAGATATTTAGAAATGCCTGATAATTCTTCATATTCAAATATTATGACTAGTATAATGTGCTGTGATGATTCAGTAATTGAAGAATGTGCAAATTTAGTTTCACAAAAAACAAAAAATAATTTTAGTGAATTATTCAAAAATATCGATGAAGTTTACAAAGAATCTAAAAAAAGTAATTTTGAAAAAGAATTGATTGGATAAGTATAATTTGTTTAAAGGAATTGAGATTTTTCCGTGAACGAATTTCGTATGGGAGTACAAATTCAGTGCTGGCTAGACAATAATATTAATCCCAAGTTTAAATTTAAAGCACTATCTAAAATTTAGGTAGTGCTTTTTTTTATGAATAATTTTTAAATTTTAACAGATTATCTTTTTCAATTTTTAGATTATATTTTATTTTTAAAATTTGTTTTATTTCAGGTATTAAATTATCAATATTACATCTTACATTAAATGTATCTAGTGCAGAGTTGATATGATTAATTAAAGAACAATCTGATAAACAATTTCTACTATAACTGTTTGCTAAATAAAATGCTACAGCATCTGGTATTACAAATTTAATAAGATATTCATTATAGTTGTTATAGAATGGCAATAATATTTCTTTAAATTCTTTGTCTGTGATATCTTCTTTATCCTTAATCATATTTCATCTCCATAAACAATTTCTTTTAAAACAATATCTTCACCAACACTTTTACAATTATTCATTTTTTGAACCCATAGTAATTGATTTTCAAATTTTAATTTTTCTGTAATTGATGAATCTGATTTTATTAAGTTATTAACTACGTTACTAATTCTATCTTCAGCTATTATACTGACTGAAAAAAGATGTTCATTTAATTTATCTTTCATAAGTAATTCTTGATATAATGCTTTCTTATTATTTTTTAAGTATTCTAATCTTAATAATCCATATTTATTTAAAAGTTTATTTTCTTTTTCAGTAAGTATTAAATTTGGTAATAAATAATCACCACATTTTGTATAAGTTATATTCATAATATTTATCCTTTCATTTCTATGAAGAATTAATAATAGTATTATCAATTTTAGGTACCCATTTAGGTACTCAAATTGTAAAATTTGATAATTATATTTAAAAATTTGTAATTAGTTATAATTTATAAATGCTTATAATATAAGGCTTTTAACTAGTAATAATTTATTTTATGTGCAATATATTTTTGCCCCCTGAAGAGGCCGAAAGGCCTCATTTTTGTTTGTTTTAAAGGATTTGAAGCCTATTAAATATTTTTAGGTACTAAGCTAGGTACGTAAATTTAAAAAAATACTAATTTTTATATAAATTATTAGTATTTTATTTTTATAATGATATTGACATTTATACTGATAAAATATAAAATAAAGGTGTAAAAGTCAAAAAGGGAATGTATATGGAAAAGATGACTATAAAAGAGTTTAAAGATCAAAGTAATATTGAGATAATACAAGAACTTATGAAGATTAATAATGGATACATTACATCTAAGCAATTAACTGAATTAGGTATTCATAGAATGTACCTTAATATTATGTTAGATAGAGGAATAATAGAAAAACTTGATACTGGAATATATCTTGATGTTAATAAATTTCCAGATTCTTATTATGTACTTAATTTGAATTTGCCAGGTATTATATATTCTCATATGACTGCATTATACTTTCATGGACTTTCTATAAAAGCTCCTGATAGTAAATATGATGTAACTGTTAAGAAAAATTATAATAGTGTTAAGTTGAAAAATCATAATGTGTTTTATGTTTCTGATGATATATATGAATTAGGATTAACAGAAGTCAAAACACCATTTGGAAATATTGTTAGAGTGTATGATATTGAAAGATGTATATGTGATATTATAAGGTCTAAAAAAAGAATGGATAATGAACATATTAAATATAGTTTAAGAGAATATATTAAGAGAAAAGATAAAGATCTTGTTAAACTTTCTAAGTATGCAGATAAAATGGGTATTAAAAAAGAAGTAATGGATTTATTGGAGTGGTTTTATGAATAAGATAATAGTTAATAAAATTAAATGTAAAAAATGTGGAGATGTTATTGAATCTACTTATAGACATGATTTTAAATTTTGCAAATGTGGTGCAGTTGCAGTTGATGGTGGAAAAGATTATTTAAGAAGAATAGGATATGAAGAAGATTATGAAGAATTATCTGAAGTAGAAAAGGAGGATAAAAAAGATGAATGATAAATACGTATTTGAGACTGAAAGTTCTAGAGAAATGGAAATAGTGGCTTCTAGACATAAAATACTATCAGTTTTAGATGATATAAAGAACTGGCGTAGAGAATTGTATAAAGGATATGATAATAATGTAAGAATCTTATGCAATGGCAAATTATATACTTATACTGAGTTTGAAAAAGCAAGAGATGAATTACCAAAAGATGAACATGGATTAATAAAAGATTGCAAGCATGTTTATTTAGATAATGATTTAATAGCTAAAATAGATGATTTTCTTTCTGAAGTTAATTATTTATTAGATTACTAGCTGGTACAAATAGCTAAATAAAATGCAAAAATCGCAAAAAAAATGCAAAAAATTAATAATAATTGTTAAAAAATTGATTTTTATTCAAAAATATGCATATAATATATACAAAGAGGAGATGATTTATATGTTAATAGAATTTAGCATTACAAATTTTTTATCATTTAAAGAAAAAAATACTTTTTCAATGATTGCATCTTCAGACAATACTTTGGAAGATAATTTTACAAGTATAGGAAATGAAAAGCTATTAAAGATGACTGCATTATATGGTGCAAACGCATCTGGTAAAAGTAATTTATTTAAAATATTAGCTTTAATAAGTAATATGATAAGACAATCAAATTTTATTAATCCAAATGTTTTGTTACCAATAATACCATTTAAGTTAGATAAAGAAACTATAAAGAAGCCAAGTGAGTTTGAAATAAAATTTCTAATTGATGGTGTAAGGTATATATATGGGTTTGAAGCAGATGCTAAAAATATTTATAAAGAATATTTAATATATTATCCAAATGGCAGACCAGTTAAAATATTTAATAGAGAAAATATCAATGAATATTCATTTAATGTAAGTGATGAAAAATTTTTAAATGATGTTAAAGAAAAGAATACTGCCAATAAATTTTTTATAACAACAGCAACTAATTGGAATTTTGAAAAAACAAAACCAGCATTTGATTTTTTAACTGAGAAACTAGGCGTAGTAATGTCATATGAACAATTAAATAATTATTCTTATAATATGTATTATAATGATAAGGATAAAACTTTAGAAAAATTTGCACTTAAATTTTTAGAAAAAGCAGATTTTAATATTAAAGGTTATAAGGTTATACAAGAAAAAATGACGGATGAATTAATTAGTACATTACCTGATATTATGAGACCATTTATACCAACAAATACACCTATGTTTAAAGTAAATACAACTCATATTGCAAATGGTGATAAATATGATTTTGATATTTCGGAAGAATCATTAGGTACACAAGTAATATTTTCATTTATACCAGTTATTAAAGATGTAATTGATAATGGTAAAGTATTATTAATTGATGAGTTTGATAAAAGCTTGCACCCATATATTGTCAAATATATAGTTGAATTATTTAATGATACAGATTTGAACAAAAATAACGCTCAGTTAATATTTAATACACATGATACTAATTTATTAGATTTAGAGTTACTAAGAAGAGATCAAATATGGTTTACGGAAAAGAATCCAGAAAATGGAGAAAGTACATTATATGCTTTAGATGACTTCTCTATAAGAAAATCTGAAAATGTTGAGAAGGGTTATTTATTAGGAAGATATGGTGCTGTGCCATTCTTAGTAAATAATTTCGATGACTTTAAAGAGTAAATATGAGCAGTAGAGATAGACAAAGAAATAGAAATGACCGTAGATCAAAAAGAGTAATATTAGTAGCTTATGAAGGTAAAAATAAAACTGAAAGAAATTATTTTGATAGCTTTAAAGGTATAGATAAAAATTATACAATTAAAGTAGTTCCTGGTAATGAAACAGATCCAGTAAATTTAGTTAAACAAACAATAGATAAAGCGAAAGAATTAAGATTAGTATTAGAAGATGATGATAGAGCATTTTGTATATTTGATACAGATGTTAATCCTAGTAAAAACACTCAAATAAAAGAAGCAATAAAATTAGCACAAAATAATAGTGTAGTCGTAATTACATCTTCACCTTGTATAGAAACGTGGTTTTTATTACATTATGAATATACGACTGCTAACATGAATAGTGATGCAGTAATAAAAAGATTAAAAGAGCATTTTCCAAAATATACTAAGAATTGTAATATGTATCCAATTATTGTTGATAAAACTAAAGAAGCATATGATAATGCTAAAAAATTGGAAAAATATCAAAAAGAAAATAATAGAGATATTCAATCAGTTGAAGCTAATCCCCACTCAGATATTTATCAAATAATAGATGAATTAGAAAAATAAAAAGAGACCTAGTCCTTTAATGGACTAGGTCATCTGATATATTAACTAAGAAAACTAATAAAAATAACAAAAAAGCAGATTTTTTCGTAAATTTTTAGACTAAAGTTCGTTTTTTTACGAACTTTCTTTCTTTTTAGATTTAATGCCGTTTTTATAGAGACAAAAGGAAATAA
>JABLTM010062099.1_pt1 | contig 48691 bp, 40 predicted proteins | sample 7160121 | NCBI WGS metagenome assembly JABLTM01 (sample SAMN14651224, study PRJNA627086) | human gut metagenome | isolation source: feces | host: Homo sapiens
CCTGTCGGGCCTGTTGCACCGGTTGCTCCGGTCGGGCCTGTTGCTCCGGTTGCTCCTGCTGCGCCTGTCGGGCCTGTTGCTCCGGTTGCTCCCGCTGCACCGGTCGAGCCTGTTGCACCGGTTGCTCCGGTCGGGCCTGTTGCCCCTGTTGCTCCTGTTGCTCCCGCTGCACCGGTCGGGCCTGTTGCCCCTGTTGCTCCCGTTGCGCCTGTTGCTCCCGTTATTCCGTCTACGCCTCTGATACCCTGCGGACCTGTCGGGCCCGTTGCACCGTCAATGCCTCTGATTCCCTGCGGACCTGTTGCGCCTGTCGCTCCTGTTGCTCCCGTAGCGCCTGTCGCTCCCGTTGCACCCGCTGCACCGGTCGCGCCCGTTGTTCCGATTGCGCCCGTCGGACCTGTTGCTCCCGTCGGGCCCGTTGCACCGTAATATGTGCATTCACAGCGGCAGCCGCTGCAAGGCGGGAAACCGCACGCATTACCTGCAAACTGCATGCTGTTATCATGACCCATGTTTTGCTCGCTGCCGAAATTGCTTTGCCTCATGCCTCCCTGCTGTCTCCCTCTGTTCGGCGGATTAAAAGGCTGAAAGCCGTTTCCCCTGCTTCCGTTATCATTTCTCATATCATTCACCACATCATTGCAGCGCAGTACCGTTCGCTCCCGCACTGCCGAGATGCTCCTTTCTTATTGTTTTGCTTCGCCGCCGGCTCCAATGTCGGGCTTGTACACGGCTTGCTATAAAATATGAATATTACCGATAAACAGTTACAGGTTTTGAACACTGCTGCCGAAAACAAAACGACCCGCGATGCATGCTTTGCGCACATCATGGGTCGTTTGCCCTTTTCGGAGTAATCACCGAGCATTCGTTTATTTTGGTTTTTTCGATTGAAAAACACTTCCTGTTCTCAACGTTTCGGGGTGCAATGAACCGCCGCTAAAACAATTCAACCTCCAGCCTGTCAAACGTTACCTGTTCCATAAAATCATCCGGGCGGAACACGGTGTGTGAAAAGCGGAGCAGCTCATTGACATGCTTATCAAGAATCACAGGGCGTGAAAGGTTTAATTTCGAGCACAACTCGCAAAGAGCTTCGTGCCAGTCCTCCACTTCGGAAGCGTCCTTCTGCGGAATTTCAACGACATCCTGTTCCGTTGTTTTGTTGTTTTTTCGAACTCTTGCCCAGATTTTCATCTTATTTCTCCATGTGTTTTCTTGAAAGCTGCACCGTTTGGCAATGTGTTGCAGTATCGACGCAGCGGCTGCCGTTAAGCAGCCGCCGCGCAGGTTATTTTGTTTCCAAACTTATCCGAACATCTGATCAGTCACTCACGAACCAAATATACATCCGGAGCATACCGCTTTCGTCCACGCCCTTTGAGAATCCGTAGAGTTTGTACTGCTTGCCCGCTTCAATGGGATGCTGGCGTGCGGCAGAATAGTGATCGTGATACTCAATGCTGATCGTATGTCCATCGTTAAGGGTAAACGTTGCAACGAGATAATCGTCATCATAGGTAATCTCTGCAACAGTTCCCTCAATTACAAACCCGCGAAGGTCGGTGATATGGACGGGTTTTGACATCTCGCTGTAATCACCTCTCCAAACGGTGGGAACATATTCGTTAAACACCGGCGGACGTTCCACAAAGAACGGACGCGTGTAAACCGTTCCGTCCGCAAGGGTTGCGGTGAGCTGGAGCTCATAGCACTTTGCGGCGGTGGGAAGGTTTACGGAAAACCTGAAGTTCCCGTTTTCGTCAACTGTGGGCTGATCCTTAACGGTGCATTCTGCATCCTTGGGAACAACCTGAAGCACAGCTCCTGCGGGAACGGTACCGGTGAGTTCAATTGAAGTTTCAACATTCAGAACTCGGGTATCAACTTCCTCGGGTATTGAAATTATGTCGGATGCGGTCAGCTGTTTGCTGACGGTCGCCTTGAAGGTTCGGCGCATGATCATGTATCCGCCGAGCTTGATTTCACCGACGATCTCGTATTCGCCCTTGTCGAGCTTTGTTGTGTAAGCAAAGCTGCCGTCGGGCGCGGGCTGCACGGTTTCGTTGTTGATTGTGACAACAGGCAGATTGTTCTGAAGATCTGTCTGAGTCAAGTCAACATGCCCTTTGATTTCTATAACGCCGTTGTCGCTCGTTATGTCTTCAGCCGTTTCGAAGGATGCATTAAGCGTCGGAACTCTGAGCGTTATGCGCGGAATCTCCAGCTTTGTCAGCGTTCCGTCCTCATTTTTGAGACTTACCGAGGGGTAAATGTCGCAGCTTTCGCCCTCAATGGGTGTTATCGGGCGCAGGCGGTTGGATGCAACATTGAAAGTTACATATCCTTTTTCGGGAACCTGCTGTTCGGTCTGTGCACCTGTGCTGTCCTCATAAACAAGGACAGAACCGGCTTTTGCATAAACAGTGATATAGTAGCTGTCCGGATTGTTGGGGTTGACGATAACGCTGTTTGTTTTTTCGCCGCCGATGCTGCTGCCGTTCAAAAGGGTGTATGCAAGCACGCCGGCCGCAATTACGGCCATAACAGCAAGCACAATTATTGCAATACGCAGACCGGACGCACCGCCTTTTCCGCGTCTGCGATCGCTTCTGCGGTTCACGTCTTCAAATTCATCATAGGAATTATCGCGTCTGCCCCGCTTTGCTCCGTAATCGGCACCCGTGCGGGCAGTGTCGAAATCATCTTGAATATCAGTCGAATCTCTGCCCTTTCCGCGCTGCTTCTTCGCGCGCTTGTTCCCGCGTTCGCGGCCGTCGTATGCATCCGCATCATCGAAATCATCGGAATCATATCCGTCATCCGGATTTGACTGCCTTTCCGTGCGGGGCTGCTGCCTGCGTGCGTTTGCAGAATCGTTATCCCACGGAAGTCTGTCACCGGCGAATGCGCCCTGTGTATTCTGCGCACTGCTGCGGTTCGCCCGTTCCGCTCCGTTCGAGCTGCTTGTTCTGTCATTTCTCTGCGCAGCGGCAGCGTTTTGGCGGTTATTGTTCTGTCGGCTTGCGTTCGGACGTCTCTGAACTTCGTTCCAATCACCGACGTCGCATGTGAACTGTCTTTCAAGCTCATCAAGGTCGCTGTCAGTGTTTGGGTTCATGCCTGCGGGATCATTGTTTTGCGCGGTATTTCGCCCCCCGAAAGAAAACCTGATATCCTTGTTCTCGTCAACGAAACCCCAAGACGGGGTATCATCATCGCGCTGCGGCTCCGAGCGCAGTGAAACTGCGCAATTCTCGCATACTTCGGAATACTCGGGATTATCGTGGCCACAATTTCTGCATTTCATTTGCGTCACCTCCGGTTAATATACAAAAGCACCTTGCAGAGCTCCTCCGAACTCCGCACCTTATTATACCAATTGCGGTTTGCTCTTTACAATAGGTTTTCGACTCCATTTGAAAATAAATTGTGACTTTTTTCGGTATTTTATATCATACTCCGCATCTCCGTCCGGTGATTGTCTTCCGCTGGAACAATTATCTGCTCTCAACAGTCCGTTGTGCTTTTTAACCGAATGCATTTTTATTCGATTTGTGTTATAATATTGTGATACGGTCGGCCTCCGCGGCATGCGGAGCTGCAGATTGGAGGGATTAACATGGTCGAACAAATTCTGCCGCAAGAGAACAATGCTTCAAACAAGCTGCCGTTTGCGGATGCGCATTGTGATTTTTTATACGGAATGACATACTATGATTATGATATTCAAACCGTCTCCGGGCATCAGAGCATGAGCCTTCGGAACATGGCAGCGGGCGGAGTGAAGCTTCAGTTCTTTGCCGCATGGATCGATATGCTGCTGAAGCAGAACCCGCTGAGTCAATGCCTTAACATGATAGATTCCTATTATCGAATGCTTGAATCAAATCCGTGTTTTGTGCCGTTCTCCCGTGATTTTGACGTAACTCAGGACAAAATTGCAACAGTGTTGACCGTTGAAGGCGGTGAGGCTGTCGAAGGCAGCGTTGAAAACCTTCGAATGCTGTATCGTCTCGGAGTGCGCGCAATGACGCTGACTTGGAATGACGTTAACAGTCTTGCCTATCCGGCCGGAAAACGCGGAAGCAAAAAGGGCTTGACCGCCCTCGGAAAGCGTGTTGTTGAAGAGATGTGCCGAATCGGAATGGCTGTTGACCTTGCACACCTCGGGGATGCAGGCATTGACGATGTGTTGGGCATTGCAGCACGCCCCGTGTTTGCGTCGCACACAAATGCGCGCGCCCTATGCAGTCACCCGCGCTGCATGAAAGATGAGCATATTCGCGCGATTTCAAAACAAGGCGGTGTAATCGGCGTCAATTTTTATTACAGACAATTGACCGATGAACGCACTGCCGAACTCGACGATGTGATACGGCATATCGCGCATTTCATCGAAATCGGCGGAATCGACTGCGTTGCGCTCGGGTCGGATTTTGACGGCATGAACCGCTATATCGACGGGCTTGAAAACAGCAGCGGACTGCCGTTGATTGCGAACAAGCTGAGCCGCATGGGCTTGAGCGATGCGGACATTCGCAAAATTGCCTATGGGAATCTGGCTCGATATATTATGAATTTTTGTTGACAATCTTCCCGATTAAGCATTGTTTGACCGTTTTCAAAGTACTATATACAATATTTGCCGTTAAAAGAGCCCTTTTTGTCTTTCGGTCTCCCTGTTTCAGTGGTATAATATTGGTAATGCGAGAATGGTCTCACCGCCCGCTCCGCCGTTGTGCCGAGCGGGATTATTCTGAAATGCTCCGCATCCGGTGCATTTCGGCAGAAACGGAGGTTGTGACATTGCAAACGGTTAAAATTGATAACATTTTTACCCGTATTGAGAAAAAGTATATTGTTTCGGACAAGCAGTTCGCCGCAATGCTGCCCGTGCTTTTGCAGCATATGCATGTTGATTCTTACGGAAAAAGCACTGTCAGCAGCATTTATTTTGACACTGCCGACATGCGGCTGATTCGTGCCTCTATAGAGCATCCGATTTATAAGGAAAAGCTCCGTTTGCGGTGCTACGGCACTCCGTCGGCAGAATCGAACGCTTTTATTGAGCTTAAGAAGAAATACAAAGGTGTTGTGTATAAGCGCCGAATCGAAATGCCCTATGCCGATGCAATGGAGTTTCTCTGCGGTGATGCGCCCTGCCCCGACAAGCAAATTGCGCGTGAAATTGATTATGCGCTCCGCTTTTATCCGGAGCTTCGGCCGTCTTTCGGAATATTTTGCGAACGCACTGCCTATGCGGAAAACGGCGTCGGGGATTTGAGACTGACAATCGACGAAAATCTGCGCTACAGAACGCGCAACCTCGACCTGTTAAGCGGCACGTACGGCGACCCCATTCTGCCCGCAGGCAAATGCATAATGGAGCTTAAAACTCCGCACACTCTGCCGCTTTGGCTTGCCGCACTCCTTGATGAACACAGGATCTTTCCGACAAGCTTCTCAAAATACGCAACCGCGTATAACATCGAACTTAACCGCATTCTTTCTCAAAAACGCGGTGCTGCACATTGCGGCTGAACGATCCGGTATCGTTCCGTGCCCAATGTTTTCATCCATAAACGAAAGGATTTTTCACTATGCTTAACAACGTTATCGACAGTATTTTCTCCACCACAAGCACCTTGACCGCAGGCGGGTTTATTGTTTGCCTGCTTGTTTCTCTTGCATTGGGCGTTCTCATCGCCGTTTGCAGTCGATACAGAAATCGTCCCTCCAAGAGCCTTTCGGTCTCCCTTGTGCTTCTGCCGATGATAGTTCAAACGATTATCGCCCTTGTTAACGGACAGCTCGGCGCAGGTATTGCTGTTGCAGGTGCTTTCAGCCTTGTCCGTTTCCGTTCCGCCCCCGCTTCCGCACGTGAAATAACAAGTATCTTCCTCGCAATGGCTGTCGGCCTTGCAACAGGCATGGGTTATATTGCAATTGCGGTCATCCTTGCCGTGTTCGTTATTTTGGTTGACATTGCGCTTGCAAGCATCAATTTCGGCAAAGCGGGTTCCGCAGAGCGCGACCTCAAGATTGTCATTCCCGAAAGTCTCAGCTATGATGAGGTTTTCAATGATATTTTCAGCACATACACTTCCCGCCATGAGCTCATCCGTGTTAAGACCACCAACATGGGCAGCCTGTTCAAGCTCACCTACCAGATCACTTTGCGTGATGCGCGGAAAGAAAAAGAGTTTATCGACAAGCTTCGTGAGCGCAACGGCAATCTTGAAATCACCTGTGCACGCCCCGGCAACGGCAATGTTGAAATCTAATCGTTTTTCATCAGTCTTTCTTTTGCCGTATCATTCTATGTAAAAAAACAAAGGTACAGCCGCCCGCAATTGCGTTTCGGCTGTGCCTTTTGTTTAAACTTCTCCTTAAATTCAGTTTTTGTTTGAATCTTAAATATGAGTTTCAGGTTCCGAACCTGCGCGTTCTCCGCCGATTAGTTCGGGAAGGAATTCTCTGCAAATCACGCGATACGCGGGATGGTAAAGCCGACGGTAAGTCTCGCTGTGATGTATTGCCGGGCAGCCCGCCGCAACGTATTTCTTAAGAAAAGCCGACAGCGTTTCTTTCGTCAAACGGAGTTTTCCCCTGCCGGCAGATTTCTTTCAGCAAGCTGAGCTTTTTCAGCATTCCGTCCGTTGAACCCGTTCGAACCTCCGATGAACGCACAAAAAGCTCCGCAAGCCTTGAGAACGGAATCCCGTACCGTGCCAAAGGTTCAAGGTGCACCCGAACGAACATCCCGCCTGTTTCATCCGTCAAAGGGTGTTCCCCGGCAGCGGCGGCTTTCGTTGTCAGCATACACGCTTCATACTCCCTCTTCAGATACTCCTCCGCGATCTCTTTGCTGCGCACAAAATGCCCGCAGCCGAATTCGCTTTGATAAAGCAGCTTTACTATGTCGTCCGGCTCACATTTCGGATACAGCTCAATATGCCGCTCGATAACATGCCTCGTTTCCCGCAAAAAGGTTTCATCCCGTTTCGTATTTTTCATATTTCTCCCGTCCTGTTCTTTTCTCGCGCTATTCTATCATATAGATAAGGCCAAATCAACAAGTCTATTTTGAATATCGTTGAATAGAATTTAAACAGGCCACTGTACGGCATCGTTTTCAGAAAAAGCAAAGGAACTTTACCTTGTTTTTTAAAAAACGCGCTTATTCAGTGATACTCGAACTTACGGAGGGCAATATGCCGGATACAAACAACAGCATCCGTCTTTCAGGCAGGGTTACGGACGGCCCGGAATACAGTCATACAATTTACGGAGAGGCTTTTTTCAAGCTTGTGCTCACCGTTCAAAGATTGAGCGGAACCGAGGATAAAATACCTGTCACCGTCAGCGAACGACTGCTCGGCGGCATCCCTGTTGAACACGGTATGTATTTTCATGTCCAAGGACAGATACGTTCCTATAATCAACAGACTGAAAAAGGCAGCAGACTTATCATCACCGTGTTTGCACGTGAATTCATTCCTGCTTCGGCGGATGAAACCGATGCTTTTGCATACAAAAACGAAGTTGAACTGTTCGGATACATCTGTAAGTCCGTAATATACAGAACGACTCCTTTTTTACGTGAAATTGCGGACGTTCTGCTTGCAGTCAACAGACGGTACGGCAAATCCGACTATCTGCCCTGTATCGCATGGGGACGAAACGCAAGGTATTTGCAGGATATGAAGGTCGGCATCGGAATGCACGTTATCGGAAGGCTGCAAAGCCGCGAATATAAAAAAGTTTTTGAAGACGGAACGGAGGAAATGCGCACTGCATATGAGATAAGCTGCTCCGCCGTTGAACCTTTCGAACCGACACTGTCTGACTGATACGGCGCATCTGCCGCAAATCAAGGCAGAACAAACACTTTCGACTGTTTTTTCGCTGTGCAGGCACGGCAAGTTGAAACCGCACTTGAAATCCACGCCCGATTGTGTTATATTCAACAAACAGTTTTGCCGAATGCGGCAGAGAGGTTGGTTTGTTAATAATGCGAATGTATCCGAAAGCAAAAGTATCCGAAAAGGCGGAACGCGCACTCAAAGGCGGGCACCCGTGGGTTTATGCGGAGGAGGTGCTTTCCGTTGACGGTGATTATACGAACGGCGGACTTGTTGATGTTTATACAAAAAAGGATCGGTTCATCGGAACCGGGTTCATAAATGACAATTCCAAAATTCGCATTCGCATCTTTTCACGCAATGCAAACGACAGGTTTGACGATGACTTTTTCCGCAGGCGAATTCGTTACGCGCTTGAGTACCGCCAAACGGTCATGGGCAGCGATTTTGACTGCTGTCGAATTATTTTCGGTGAGGCCGACAGTTTTCCCGGGCTGACGGTGGACCGCTTCGGGGATGTTCTTGTTTTTCAAATTCTCTCCCTCGGCATCGAAATGCTTAAGTCCCGCCTGTTTCCGCTGTTTATTGAAGTATTCAAAGAGTTCGGCATTAATATTCGGGCCGTTTGCGAAAGAAACGATGTCGCCATACGCGAAAAGGAAGGTCTGACTCAGCACAAGGGCTTTATCAGCTGTGATCTCCTGCCTCCCGCACCGGACAGCGGATTGGTAATGATTGAAGAAAACGGCATCAAATACGAAATCGACGTTATCAACGGACAAAAAACGGGCTTTTTCCTTGACCAGAAATATAACCGTCGTGCCGCTGCAAAGATTGCTGCCGGCAAAACGGTTCTCGATTGTTTCACGCATACGGGCGCATTCGCACTGAACGCCGCCGCTGCATGTGCAAAGCATGTCACTGCCGTTGATATTTCTGCGGATGCAATCCAAAAAACGCGCAGAAATGCGGAGCTGAACGGGCTTTCGGGCAGAATGGATTTCGTTTGCGCCGATGTCTTTGATCTTCTGACCGATATGGAATCCAATCGCAAACACGGTTATGATTACATAATACTCGACCCGCCCGCCTTCACCAAAAGTCGGGATACGATCGGCAGTGCGGTAAAGGGCTATAAAGCCATCAATGCAAAAGCAATGAAACTCCTTCCGCGCGGCGGCTATCTTGCAACCTGCTCATGCTCGCATTTTATGACCGATGAGCTTTTCCGTAAGATGCTTCACAATGCCGCAGAGGATGCAGGGGTTCAGCTGCGTCAAATCGAAGCGCGTCAGCAGGCTCCTGATCACCCGATTCTTTGGAATGTACCCGAGACGGATTATCTGAAGTTTTATATTTTTCAAATCGTTTAGTTTTTTGTTTCGGATAAATATCCAAAAGCATCCGTGCAGTTCCGCTGCTTTCGGATGCTTTTGTTTGTTGTTCGGTTTTGATTGACCGCAGGCTGCACTAATCAATCTGAATTGTGTATCGCGTTGTACTCCGAAGCGGCGTTAAACTTCAACATCAACCGATTTTGTCCTCAAAAGAATCCACGCGGTTGAAATTCGCATGTTCGGTGATGTACTCCTTGCGGGGAGCAACCTTGTCTCCCATCAAAAGCGTTACAAGGTGTTCTACATACGCCGCATCTTCAATCGTCACCTGAACAAGGGAACGGTTCTCAGGGTTAAGCGTTGTTTCCCAAAGCTGCTCCGGATTCATTTCACCCAAACCTTTATACCGCTGCAAGGTGTACCCCTTCATGCCTTTCGTAATTCGGGCAAGTTCTTCATCATCATAGGCATATGTAACACTGTTTCCCTTTTGAACCTTGTAAAGAGGCGGCATACCCATGTAAACATGCCCTCCCGTTATCAGTTCCTTCGTGTAGCGATAGAAGAACGTAAGAAGCAGAGCGCGTATATGCGCACCGTCCTGATCGGCATCGGAGAGAATGATGATTTTATGATACTTAAGGTTTTTAAGCTCAAAATCCTCGCCTATGCCGGTTCCGAGGGCGGTTATGATGGAGCGGCATTCGTCATTTTCAAGCACCTGCTCAATGCGCCTTTTTTCAACATTCAACGGTTTGCCGCGCAGCGGCAGTATTGCCTGGAACCGTCTGTCACGGCCCTGCTTTGCGCTGCCGCCCGCCGAATCGCCTTCAACGATGAAGAGTTCGTTTTGCTCCGGTGTTCTGCCCGTGCAGCTTGAAAGCTTGCCGACGAGAGGTGCGTTTTCAAGCTTGGACTTTTCACGCGCCATGGTTTTTGCTTTTCTTGCAGCTTCACGCGCTTTTGCCGCCTTCACCGCTTTGTCCGCAATTGCGGCGGCAAGATCCGAATTCTTAAGGTTTTCAAGTATCGGTGTCAACTCGTCCATAACAATAGCTTCAACCGCCGTACGCGCTTCGGTATTGCCGAGTTTTGTTTTCGTCTGCCCTTCAAACTGAATCGAACTCATTTTAAGCGACACGACCGCCGTGAGTCCCTCGCGGAAATCCTCACCCGGCAGCGGCGCATCCTTCTCCTTCAGGATTCCGGTTCGACGGCAATAATCGTTCATGACCTTGGTCAGAGCGGACTTAAATCCGGTTTCATGCGTACCTCCCTCGGTCGTCGGAATATTGTTGACATATGAAAAGATGCTTTCGGTATAGCCATCGTTATGCTGCATTGCAATTTCAACGATGATTGCATCTTTGCCCGTGCCGCGCATTCCACGGAAGTATATCGGTTCTTTATACAGCGGGGTTTTTTCACTGTTAAGATAGCACACAAAATCCACAATGCCGCCGTCGTATTTGTACTCGCGGCTCTTATTTTCGTCCTTCAGCCTGTTGTCGGTGAATTTGAACGTTACCCCTTTGTTCAGGTACGCAAGCTCGCGCAGGCGTTTTGCAACGACTTCGGAATTCATTTCAATCGTTTCAAAAACGCGTTTGTCCGGCAAAAATGTTACCCTTGTGCCCTGCCGCCGCGTTCTTCCGACCTCGGCAAGCGGCGCGACAGGAATTCCGGAATGCATGTTGCCGTCCGAATCTTCATAGCTGTGGAATTTGATTGAATACAGCTTTCCGCCCGTTGCAACCTCAACCTCAACGTATTCGGAAAGCGCGTTAACAACCGATGCACCGACACCGTGCAATCCGCCCGAGAAACCGTATGAATCGTTGTTGAATTTTCCGCCCGCATGGAGTTGAGTATAAACAACTTCAACGCCGGACACATGCAGCTTTTCATGAATGCCTACGGGGATTCCCCTGCCGTTATCCTCAACAACCACGGAATTATCCCTGTTAATTGTAACGCTGACGGTCGTTGCAAACCCGTTTGCCGCTTCATCAACGGCATTATCAACGATTTCCCAAAGCATATGGTGCAGACCCCTGCTTCCGGTGCTGCCGATATACATGCCCGGACGGACACGAACCGCCTCCAGGCCTTCCATTACCTTTATATCATCAACGGAATAATTGTGCTGATTTTGCATTTTTTCCTCCGTAATCAACAATCAGCCGACTGTTATTTTATATATCATCCAAATTTACAGCATTCCGAGTTCGCCGTTGACCCTTTTCAGCTCACGGCGCAGTTCCGTAAGTTCCGTTTCAAACGGGAACGGTTTTTCAGACTCCGAACGCAGCTCCGCCTCGTCCTGCTCCATACGCTCTATGCTGCCGAGTGTAGCTTCAAGCCGTGTTTTAAGGCCGTTAACAACGTTATCAAGCCTTGCAATGATGCCCATCGCGCTTTCGCTTAAATCGGAACGATAGGTCCCACTGCCCTTGAGCAGAAAGATTCGCCTTGCCCCCGAAATATCGTTCGCAAGAAAGAGTTTGAACCCCCGATATGTGCCGATTCGCTTTTCCTCACGTATAAATGCATGTTCCGCAAGCAGCTCTATCAGCCTTTCGCCCGCATCGCGCCGCCGTGTATAATTCTCGCCCGCAAGCATCATTGAAAACCCCTCGCCGGTGTTTTGTTCCGCAAGAAGCATATCTTTTTGAAGAATGTCGCGCAGTTTCAGCAATTCGCTGTTCTTTGCCGGCAACTGCAAAAGCTGCTCCGCCGCTTCTGTATTTGCGCGCTCATGCTTTGATTTCAAAACAAGTTTGCGCTGAAGCTCCGTTTCAAGCTCAATCTTTCGCTTTATGAGCGGGTTTCCGACGGCGAGTGACTTGACTTCGCTGTATGTGAGCACAACTTCATCAACCTCGTCACCGCTCCTGCTCGGGCAATCACCGTTTACAATTTGAGATATAAATCGTTGTTTGTTTTCAAGGAGCTGCCACGAATAAGCATCAAAGCTCCCGTTTGTGATGTAGCGATATATCATTACTTCGTCATTCCGATTGCCCTGCCGCAGCATTCGGCCTTCACGCTGGGTAACATCCGACGGACGCCACGGAATATCAAGGTGATGCACCGCAAGCAGATTGTTTTGAACGTTCGCACCGATGCCGAGTTTGAAAGTTGAACCGATAAGCACACGTATGCGTCCCTTGCGAACTTTGTTAAAAAGCGTTGTTCGCATTGCGTCGTTTACAGCATCATGAACGAACGCAATTTCATCCGCAGGCACGCCGCGCAGGATAAGCTTTTGTTTTATATCGTCGTAAAGATTGAAACCGTCCTTCGGCGTGCTTTGGTCAAGGAACACAAGCTGGGTCAGTTTATCGCGTTCACTCCAGATTCTGAACACATTTTCAACGCATGTATTAAGTTTTGAATTCGGATTATCAGGCTCCTCGGGGTTAACAAGACGCATGTCGAGAGCGGCTTTTCTGCCGTCCGTCGTGATTTTCAGCATGTTGTCCTCCGTTCGGGCAACGCTGCCGCTCTTTACCTCCTCTGCGCGCACCGCAAGCTCCTCAATATACTTTCTGAGGGACTCGCTTGCCGGAACGGTACAATTGATATAATTCACCTTATGCGGAATCCTTTTATCATCTTCCGGAGTAAAATACAAATCCGCAATATCCGAAAACAGCAGCGACAGTTCGGGCAGGTTATAGTACCTGCTGAGCCTGCGGCGCAGCCGATAGCCTATACCGTTCGCCTCAACTTCGAATTCTTCCGTAACCTCGGAAAACATTTTGACCCAATTGTCAAACTCCAGCAGATTCAGCTCGTCCATATGTTCATAGCCGAGGTACCGCTGCATCGTGTACATGTCCGAAACGGAGTTTGTGATCGGGGTTCCTGTTGCAAAAACAGCACCCCGTCCGTCATGCGTGCGCTGTATATAGCGGAGTTTTGCCATCAAATCATCGCACTTTTTCGAGCCCTTCGGGTTCAGCCCCGGCAGACTGCCGTGTTTGGTTTCAATACTGATGTTTTTAAAATTATGCGCTTCGTCAACAAATATCGTGTCGATCCCGAGGTCATCGAAAAAAACAGCACCCTTCGGAAGAGTTTGTTCCTCCTCCCAGAGCTTTTGCAGCCTGTGTTCAATGCGCGACGCAAATCTGTTCAGCACGATATATGCATCGCTGTACACTGCACTGCGCATGGACTCCGCAATTTGCGCAAGGTGTGCGTTCAATTCGCGTTCACGCTCCCCGCGCGAAAGCGGGATAAGCGAAAAACTGCCGTAACCCATGATTATCGCGTCACAGTCGCTTTCAATAATCTGTTTCAAAACGCGGTTCCTGTTTGCGGGAGTGAAACTTTTCGGTTCAATTACAATGACCTCCGCCGCAGGATAAAGCCGGGTGAACTCATAATGCCATTGTTCAAGAATATTATTCGGAACAACAAACAGATTGCGTTTTGAAATGCCAAGCCGGCGCATTTCCATTGCCGCTGCCGCCATGACATAGGTTTTCCCCGCGCCGACCTGATGCGCCAGCAGGATATTTTTTGAATGCACGATTCTTTTCACGGCATCCAGCTGATGCTTTTGCAGCTTAATGTTCGGATCTTTGCCCGGAAGGAGCATTCTGCTGCCGTCAAAATGCCGCGGACGGATCGCACAGAAGTTTTCGTTGTAGTAGTTAAGCAATTGACTTCTTCTCGGCTCATCCCTGAAGAGCCAGAATGAGAATCTTTCCGCAATTTGCCGCGCTCTCTCCTGCGCAAGCAGAGTTTCGGCTTTGTTGACACGGCGAACCTGCTGTTCCTTGCCGTAAGGAATATATGTATCGTAAACGGCAATTTCGCGCGAATTGAGCATTCGCTCTATAATCTCAAAAGCGTTCATGCGTTCCGTGCCGTAAGTAAGTTTTGCACGCGTAAAGTCGGTGAAATGCTTTTTTCCGTGGATTATATAATGATTTGCGGCGCGAATGTATTCAACGCTGATTTTCGGCTTTCCGGAAGCAGAACGGATACCGATTAAAGCAATTATAAAATCACGGTAGACCCAAGCGGGAATCCACGGACTGCCCATTGACGCCTTTATCTGCCCCGGCTGCACAACGGGCGGCATCACAACCTCAAGCGCAGAGATATTTTCCGAAAAATCCCAATCATCCGGCATTTGTTTTCGGGTATTAGATTCATCCCCTGCCGTTTTTGCGGTTTCAGCCTGCTGCTCAAGTGCCGATTTTGCGGCAGCAAGCTTTTTCATAATATTTCCGGAAAGGTATTCCTCCGCCGTAACAAAACAGCTCTTTTCGGGATCATAGTAAATCGCACCCTTGAGAGATTGAAATGCTTCCGCTTTATCGACCCGCGCCAGCGCGCAGATAAAATCAATATCAACCCTGCCGATATAATCCACGCAGCGTTCAAGAGCGGAATGCACCGTCAGTGTTTCAGGCGGGTTTTCATTCAGTTGCGAACCGTTTTCTGTCAACTTGCATCCTTTCAGGTTTAACAATATGTTTTTGTTTTCAGCCGAACTCGAAAATCAGCCGAGTCATGCGTTGCAGCAAAGGATCAGTCCCTGCTGTTTACGAAAGCTGCCCAAACCGGCATCCGCGCGATTAAGTGCATTCGCATCAAATGCTTCCGAGCGGGTGGAATATCGGTTTCATTCTTCGGAACGTCGCAATCAGCGGAATGCCTGCCGCCGCTGCAAGTTTCTCCGCCTCCTTTATGCGCTTTGCGACCCTGTCGCTTCTGTGTGCATCGGAACCGGTTGTTATATATTGACCGCCGAGATCGCGGTAAAGCTTTAATACATCCTCACCCCAGCAGGGATCATCCCACCATGCCGAAGTGTTGATTTCAATTCCCTTTCCGTTTTTTGCAAGATATGAAAAAATCTCCGCAAAAAGCTCTTTTGAAATATCAAGCGTCATTCGCCTGTCCTCATACGGCGAATACTTTGCAATGAAGTCATAATGACCGAGTATGTTCATGTAATCGCAGGTTTTAATACCTGTGAGAATCGTCTGAAGGTAGGAAAGGTATGCATCCTGTTTTGTTTTTCCAATGTAGTATTCCGGATAGTAAACATCAAATCCGCCCACAACATGTATTGAACCGATAACAAAATCGAGGTCATGCGGCGCAATGTACTGCCGTGCTTTTTCGGCGCAGTTCCCGTCGTTCAGAGCAACTTCCGCTCCGCGGCGTATGCGCACTCCTTTATACAGTCCGTTGTAAGGCAAAAGCTGTTCTCGCAATGCACCGAGATCCGATGGCGGCATTGACTTATCGCCGTTATCGAAATCAACATGATCCGTGAAGCAAATCTCACTCAATCCGCGCTCGGCGGCGGCTTCAAGCTGCTCCGTCACCGTTGCGGATGCATCTGCCGAATAATTCGTGTGTACATGGTAATCTATCATAATGATTCTCCTCCGTACCGATTCATCGCCCTTTTCGGAATGACAATTATATCACGTTTGTGCAATATATTCAATATGTTTTTCCCGTGAGTGCAATAATTTGCATGAATCGGCCTCCTGATACATTATTTGCGGTGTGCACACAGTTCGACCGTGCCGCCGCGCCTTGGAATAAAAAAGTTCGTTTTTTTGCAAGTTCAATATGGTTTTGCAGGCCGTCGTCGCCATGCATTCGCATCGTATTCAAAATAAAAAGCCGCCCGACTTACGTTTTCGGAACGGCATTTCAATATCGGTTTAACAGACAAAGTTTATTCAGTGCGGCGTTCGGATTCACAATTAAGCGCAGCTTATCAGGACTCGTTTGCGGAGTTTTGGTCATTTTGACGGCTGCCGCATGTTTCTTCTTTTTCAGTCTGCTGTTTCTCCCACTCGATTTTTTCGAGCCGTCTCTCGCGGCCCTCCATAATTCGCCTGATATTCGGAAGGTGAGCAGTGATGACAACAGCAGCAATCACAACAGCAATGAGCATCAGCGGAATATTGCCCCGGTTGCGGTAAATCACAAGGGCAGTCGCGATTATCGTGCCGACAACAGAGCCTACGGAAACCATTTTTGTTATTGCAATAAGAATAACCGCACAACCGACAGCAATGAGGAGCTGCACCGGGGACAGCACAAGCAGACCGCCAAGCGCGACCGCAACGCATTTCCCTCCGCGAAACTCATAAAAAACAGGCAGCAAATGCCCGAGTATCGCACCCAACAGCCCTATGCAGCCGAGTATTCCGCTCAGATTTTCGGGCATGACATAATTCGAAAACAGTGCCGGAGCAATTGCCGCAGCGGCGTAACCCACGCCGACGCTTGCCGCACCCTTCGCACTGTCGCTCGCCAAACAGATAAGCCCCCATTTCCAGCCGAAGGTTCTCAATACATTTGTTGAACCTGCATTGCCGCTTCCGCAGGCATGGATATCCGTGCTTTTGCTTCGTGCAATCTTCACCGCACTCATTATGCTGCCGAGAAGATAACCCGCAATGAGGCAAAAAACGGACAGAAGCACAGTTATCATAGTTTTCCCTTTCAGTTACCGCATTTTAATCAGGCTCAGAACTTAAATCGACCGCAGGAATGCATTTTTAAGAACCGCATACCGTGCATCAGCAGCCGAAATATGTCCTTGCAATTCCTGCATCAATCCGAATCTGCTCCTTAAGAGCGTCCAACGATTCAAACTTTTTGACATCGCGGATTTTTTTAACGAAACATACCGACATCGGAAGTCCGTAAATATCTTCGTCATAGTCAAAAATATGCGTTTCTATCGTGCGTTTTGTTCCGCCGACAGTCGGGTTCGTTCCGATGTTTGTGCAGGCAGGCATTATGTCGCCGTTGACGCGCGCCATGCTCACATACACCCCGTCCGCGGGAATCACGCGGGCGGAATCGGGTTCAATATTCGCCGTCGGATAGCCGATCGTCCTTCCTATACGCTTGTTTTGAACGATTATGCCGTCAAGGGCATAAGCTCTTCCCAAAAGGAGCTGTGCATCCTGAACGTTCCCGCATGTTATCATGTTTCGAACTCTCGTGCTTGAAACAGGCTCGCGCCCCAAAAGCACGGGTTGAATAATCGCCGTTTTGATTCCGTATTTTTGGCAAAGCCTTTGAAGCGTCTCGCTGTTCCCCTGCTTTTTCTTTCCGAAAGTGTAATTAAACCCTGCAACAATAATCTTTGGGTTCAATCTTTCGGCAAGCATTCGGATAAAACTCTCTGCGGAAAGGTCGCGAATCGCACTTGTAAACTCAACCTCATCAACCAGCTCAATGCCCTGCCTGCGCATAAGAGCGGCGCGGGTTTCATTGCTGCAAAGCCGAAGAATTTTTTTGCCGAAAAGCTCCTGCGGATGATTCTTAAACGTAAACACAGCAGGAACAAGTCCGGATTGCCGCGCTATCAGAACGGTTGCGTCAATTATCTTCTTGTGACCGACATGCATTCCGTCAAACATGCCGAGAGCAACCACCGTACCCGGTTTGGCTGCGTTCGTATACTCTGTGCCCGGCGTGTTAATTTTGTCCTTGTTCTGCATCAAACGCTCATTTCTCCTTCCCGAACCATACGGTGATATGCAATCCGGAATCATCCCGCAGCGCAAGGCCCATGAATTCATTTTCAAGATACAGTCTGTATACCGTTCCCGGCTCTGCCTGCCCACATTCAACCGAAGCTCCGTTTGAAATAAGCGTCCTTTGCTTTTCGGAAAGGTTAAAAAGGCGAAGTTCCGGCAGGTGCCGCGCAGCCTCGTCAACGGGAACAACAACCGATTGAAGTTCCCCCGCTTCCTTCAGTTCCTTCAGTTCCGCGATCGTATGCGCTTCGCTGATGTCGAAGGTTCCGGAAGCGGTTCGCAGCAGAAACGGCATGTATGCACAGCAGCCGAGGGCCCGTCCGATGTCCCTGCAAAGCGAACGGACATATGTGCCTTTTGAGCATCGAATGCGGATTAGGAAGCTGTTTTGTTCCAGTTCACAAATGGTTTCAAGCAAAAAAACTCTGATTCTTCGCCTGCGTTCCTCAACCGGAGCTGCAACGCTTCCGCTGCGTGCCAGCTTGTACATTTTAACGCCGTTCACACTCAAAGACGAATAAATCGGCGGCACCTGCTCAATTTCGCCTATGAAATCAAGCAGGATCGCATCAAGCTCCGCTTTTGAAACCATGCGGCTGCTTTCGGCGATCACCGTGCCGCAGGCATCCTCCGTGTCGGTTTCCGCTCCGAACCGAATCTCCGCAATGTATTCTTTTTCTTTATCAACAAGATAGTCAAACAGGCGGGTTGCCCTGCCTATGCAGATGGGTAAAACGCCCGCCGCAGCAGGGTCAAGCGTTCCCGTATGTCCGACGCGCCGTTCGCCGAAGATTCTGCGTATATCCACCACGACATCGCTCGATGTCATTCCCGGCGGTTTCAGCACGCTGACTACTCCTTCAAATTGCATTGTTAATCAATAATTCCTTTGTTGTTCTGTTGAAACGCATCATCGCTTTTCATTCGGGCATTAATGCGTATCGGGAAAAGAATCGTGTTTCTCATCCCTTTTCAGCTCTGCAATTGCCGCCTCTGTCGCGCTCGCAACAACGGTTGAAAGGGGCAGCCATGCCGTGTATCCGGCCGCTCTTTCATGCCCGCCGCCGCCGAATTTGTTTGCAATTCGGCAAACGTCCCCGATATCCTTGCTGCGAAGGCTGACTTTAAAACTTCCGTCCGCGCCTTCACGGATAAAAATTGCGATTTTAACGCTGTCGATATCACGAACACAGTCAACAATGCCTTCGCAATCCTCGTTTGTTGCATCAAAGCTCAGCATCTGAGCTCTTGTAAGCACGCCTATGCCGATTCTGCCTTCATCCTCAAGACGAATCCTTGATGTCACAAAGCCCTGAACCCTTGTTTTCGTGTACGGCACCGTTCGGTAAATCAGTCGGTTGACCTCCGAAACATCAACCAGTTTCTTTTCAATGAAATCGGCAATTATCCGCAAAGCATTCGGTGTTGTGTTGCTGTATGAAAGGTTGCCCGTGTCGGTGACTATTCCGGTATAAAGGCAAATTGCGGATCGCTTATCGATTGCAACACCGAACATGCCGTAAAGCTCATAAACAATCTCCGCCGTTGCCGCCGCATCCGAAACAACAAGGTTCACTTCGGCATAATGCGGGTTCGTAACATGATGGTCAACACATGCCTCTGCCTGCGCGGCATCGAACAAACGCACAGCACGGCCGAAACGCGGCTTGTCCGCACAATCAACGGCAATGACGCGGCAATAGCCCTCGGCATCCTCGGGCATTTTGACGGTTTCCGATTCCGGCAGGAATCCGTAAATCTTCGGAACGGGGTTCGAGCAAACGACCTCCGCAGTTTTTCCGAGAGCGTTCAGCAGCAGTTTCAGCGCGAGTGCCGAACCCAGGGTGTCTCCGTCCGGGGAAATGTGCGTGAGCAGCGTGAAACTCTGCCCATCGGATATAAACTTTCGGACATCGGCGAACTCCGCCCCATGTTTAGTCTTCATTTTGGGTGTTTTCCTTATCTTCTTCCGCATTGTTCCGATTCGCGTCAAGCTGAGCGCGCTCGGTTTGCAGTTTGTTGATTATTTCGGAAATATGCACGGAATACTCGATTGAGTCATCAAGGGTGAACTTCAGAGTCGGTATTCGGCGGATATCGATTCTGCGCCCAAGCTCTCTTGCAATAAATCCTTCCGCACGGTTGAGCTGAGCAACGGTTTCTTTTCGAACCGAATCATCCTTATCGTACACACTGACCCGAACCTTTGCAAGCTTCAGGTCGTTTGTTGCTTCAACGAGCATTATTGTCGTCATCGGAGATATTCTCGGATCTTTCATCTCGCGGACGATTTCGCTCAGTGCTTTTTTGATTTCTTCATTTATTCTGTCGTATCTGACTGATGCCATAAGCTTCCTTTCGGGTTTTGAATCCCTGCCGCCGAAATGCTGCATTTAAATTTCTGTCGTTCAAGCCCACCTTTGCAAACGGCCTTCTCCGCGTTCCGAATAACTGTTCTTCGGACACATGCCGGTTCTCTGTTAATGCGTAAACGCTCCGGCAGAAATCTATCTGATCAGCGTTGATTTAATCCCCGGTCTGTACCGCGGCGCAAAAAGCGTTTCCGGCACAGCCGGGGACGGATTATTCTGTTGTCAGCGTTTAACCTCTTCCATCGTGTAGGCTTCTATAACATCGCCTTCGTGAATATCGTTGAAGTTCTCAATGCCTATGCCGCATTCATAACCGGCAGCAACCTCGCGGACATCGTCCTTGAACCTGCGCAGCGATGCAATTTGGCCTTCATGAACAACCACGCCGTCGCGAACAACGCGAACCTGCGCATTGCGCTGAACCTTGCCGTCCTGAACGTATGCACCCGCAATCGTGCCGACGGAGCTGACCTTGAACGTGTTTCTGACGCTTATTGTACCCAAATGCACTTCTTTGAATACGGGCTTGAACATACCCTTCATAGCGTTTTCAACATCTTCAATCGCCTGATAAATGATGCGGTAGGTGCGGACATCTACCTTTTCCTGCTCCGCAAGATTGCGTGCTCCGCTGTCGGGGCGGACATTGAAACCGATTACGATCGCGTTTGAAGCGGAAGCGAACATAACATCCGACTCCGTAATTGCGCCTACGCCGCCGTGAATGCACTTCACGCGGACTTCCTCGTTGGAAAGCTTTTCAAGAGCCTGTTTAACAGCCTCAACCGAACCGTGAACATCCGCTTTGACAACGATGTTGAGCGTTTTGACTTCGCCCTCGGCAATATGGCTGAACAGATCCTCCAAGCTGACCTTGGACAGGTTTTTAAGCTGCTCCGCTTTGATTCTGTTGCGGCGTTCCTCCGCAACCTTTTTGGAAACCTCCGCAACGTTCATGATATCGCCTGCTGAAGGCACTTCGTTGAAGCCGAGAACTTCGACCGGGCAGCTCGGGCCTGCGGTTTTGACGTTTTCGCCCTTGTCGTTCATCATTGCACGAACCCTGCCGTATGCAATACCCGCAACAATGGGATCGCCGATTTTCAAAGTGCCGTTCTGCACAAGAACGGTTGCAACAGGACCTCTGCCCTTGTCGAGCTGAGCTTCAATGATGGTTCCCTTTGCCGCTTTGTTCGGGTTTGCCTTAAGGTCAAGAACATCCGCCTGCAAAAGAACCATTTCAAGCAGCTCATCAAGATTCTGCTGTTTCTTTGCGGAAACGGGGACGCATATCGTATCGCCGCCCCAATCCTCGCACACGAGACCGTGTTCCGTCAACTGTTGTTTAACTCTTTCCGGGTTGCTCTCGGGCTTGTCGATCTTGTTCACCGCAACGATGATGGGAACACCCGCCGCCTTTGAGTGATTGATAGCCTCAACGGTCTGCGGCATAATGCCGTCATCCGCAGCAACAACAAGGATTACAACGTCCGTGACCTGTGCACCTCTTGCGCGCATTGAAGTAAATGCCTCGTGGCCGGGAGTGTCGATGAAAGTTATCATCCTGCCGTTGCATTCAACCGTGTAAGCACCGATATGCTGAGTTATGCCGCCCGCTTCACCCTCGGTAACATGAGTTTTGCGGATCGCATCAAGCAGGGAAGTTTTGCCGTGGTCAACATGGCCCATGATCGTGACAACGGGAGGACGGGGAACAAGATCTTCCTCTGCATCCACTTCTTCGGCATTCTCCTGCATCGTCTCCTCATAAGTCTTTGCAACCTGATGCTCAAGCTCGATATCGTATTCCATTGCAACAAGCTCACAGGTCTCAAAATCGATATCCTGATTGATGTTTGCAACAATGCCCATCATGAACAGCTTTTTGAGAATTTCCGCTGCGGGTTTTCCGATTTTTTCGGAGAAATCACGTACCGTTATCGTTTCTGTCGTTATAACCGCTTTTTCGATAACAACGGGTTCGGGTTTGCGATATTGAGTTTGTTTTGCGGCTTTCTTCTTTCTGCCGCCGTAGGATCCGCCGTCATCCTCCCAGTTTTTCGCGGAGGGAGCGGTTTCCTTCATGATCGTCTTTTTGTTCTTTGCCTTCTTTTCGGTGTCGAAGGTGCGAACATAGCTGCTCTTGTTTTCAGGCGCACGATTTTCCTTTTGAATAATTGCAGGTGCTTCTCCGGGCTTTCTGCCGACGGGGCGCTGCTGCGGACGCTGCTGCCTGTTCTGCTGTGCATCTTTGTCATCCGGACGGCTGAAACCGCGGTTATCTCCCCTGCGCTCGCCCTGCGGTCTGTCGCCGCGTGCGTTCCTGTCGTAAGGAGGCCTGTCGCCCTGCGGTCTGTCGCCGCGTGCGTTTCTGTCGTAGGAAGGCCTGTCGCCCTGCGGTCTGTCACCGCGTGAATTTCTGTCGTAGGAAGGCCTGTCGCCCTGCGGTCTGTCACCGCGTGCGTTCCTGTCGTAGGAAGGCCTGTCGCCCTGCGGTCTGTCGCCGCGTGAATTCCTGTCGTAGGAAGGCCTGTCGCCCTGCGGTCTGTCGCCGCGTGAATTTCTGTCGTAGGAAGGCCTTTCGCCCTGCGGTCTGTCACTGCGGGAATTTCTGTCGTAGGAAGGCCTGTCGCCGCGGCGGCCGTCGTTCGTTCTTTGCGGACTGCGGCTTCTGTCGTAATTCCTTCCGTTTTCGGGAGACTCGTTCTTCTTGGGCTGCTCTGCATTTTCGGTTCGTTCCGCAACACGTTCGGAAGAGTCGGACTTTGCGGAAATTTCGGTTTTTTCCGCTGTATTCTTAGCTTTTGCAGCCTGTTCGCTGTTTTGTTTTGTTTCTTTGTTTGCTCCGGGCATTTCTTTGTTGTTTTTATCCTTTGTTTCTTGCGCGTCATTGACACTGTCTGCGACCTTGTCAGCAACGTTATTCCGAACCGGCTCTGCCTTTTCGGGCTTATGTTCGGCGGGCTTATCCACGTTTTGTTCCTGTTCCCGTTCCGCCGCCTTTTCGGGTTTGTTTTCTTCGGGCTTCGGCGCGGGCTGCACCGGCTTTTGCTCGGGCGGTTCGGGCTTTTGCGCGCCCTTTTCGGGCTTCCTGTCCGCATTTTCGGGTCTCGGTTCACCCTGTACCTTTTCCGCCTCCGCCTTTGGTGCTTTTTCGGCGCCTGCATCAGCAAGAATTCCCGCTGCGGCATTTCCCGCTGCGGAATCGCGATCGCTGACGTAAACGCCGCGCTGCTCGTCCGAATTGAGGTATTCAATCAAACGTTCAGCCTTTTCTTTTTCTCTGCGTTCCGCCTCTGCGGCGCGCTCCTTGCTGATAAGTTTGCTTTCATGGCGTTTTGCCGCTTGGAGAGAATTGCCGATGTCTGTTTTGAGGACGCTCGTTTTATCCAGCAATTCCTGTGCTGCGGCTTGGATCCTTTTTGCGTTGTTTAATAATTCAGCCTTTGTCATCGGTCATTGCCTCCGTAAGTTCAGTCATTGCTTCATTGTTTTTGTTGGAATTTTTAATTATCATTGCCGAAAAACCTTCGTCCGTCACGGCGGCAACCATTCTGGCAGGTTTTCCGATCGCGCTGCCCATTGCACGGATTCTTATCAGCGGAATGTTTCTGAAGCTGCATGCATCCCGCCATTGTTTTTTTGTGTTTTCGGACGCGCTCTCATCGAGCATAACAAGCTTTGCCGTTCCGGATCTGACGGCTTTCTCGACCGAAAAATCTCCGGAAGCAATTTTGCCCGCTTTCATCGCCAAACCGATTGAATTGTTGAGTTTTGCGTTGGTTGTTGTCAAAGCAGCTCACCCCTCTTTGTTGTTCGCGGATGAGTTCGGCAAATCGGGCACCGCTTCGCGCTTTTCTTCCGCCGAATTTTGCGGTTCGGTTTTTGAGTGCTCAACCTGCGCCGCAAGCCTGTCAAAGACTTCGGGTTCGATTTTTTGAGAGAATGCCCTTTCAAGCGCACGTGTTTTAACGGCTTTTTTAAGGCATTCTTCCGTTGGGCATACATACGCACCGCGTCCCGCAGCTTTTCCTGTTAAGTCAACGGAAATCTGCCCATCTTTGCTGCACACAACGCGCACGAGTTCTCTTTTGGGCCGCATCTCACGGCAGCCGACGCACATGCGCAGAGGGATTTTCTTTTGCAATTCGCAACCTCCGTACCGAAGTCCGTTCCGATTCACCAAGAACCTCGGTTAAAATTTAAATCATGTTTGAAATTTTGTTTCGGTGAAAATCAGATGTTCTGCCCGCCGAAATCATCAAAATTCATCGGAGCAACGTTGAACCCCTGCTCTCCGAATGCCTCGTCATCATTGAACATATCGTTTCCGCTTTCGCTGCCGGGAACGCCGTCAACGGAACCCATCTCAAGTTCCATATCCGCTTCAGCCTGAGAATGACTCTTGATATCTATCTTCCAGCCTGTGAGCTTTGCGGCAAGCCTTGCGTTCTGTCCTTCCTTGCCGATTGCAAGTGAAAGCTGATTATCGGGAACAATGACCTTTGCAGCCTTTTCCGCTTCGTTAATGTAAACCATCAAAACCTTTGCGGGACCGAGTGCCTTTGCGATATAAACCGCAATGTCGGGATCCCACTCGATGATGTCCATTTTTTCGTTATGGAGCTCGTTGACGATGTTTTCGACCCTTGTGCCGCGTTGTCCGACGCATGCACCGACGGCATCAACCTGGGGGTCAAAGCTTGCAACCGCGATCTTGGTGCGCTGTCCGGCCTCACGCGCAACAGACTTTATCTGCACGACTCCGCTCTGAATTTCGGGTACTTCAAGCTCAAACAGCCGCTTTACAAGGCCGGGATGCGTCCTTGAAACGATAATCTGCGGGCCTTTCGTGTCGCGCTGTATTTTCAGAACATAAACCTTGATATGGTCATTCGGCGCATAGTTTTCGCCGACGATAACCTCATTGAACGGAATTATGCCGTCGGTTTTGCCGAGTTCAACATAAACACCGTTCTTTTCGACGCGCTGAACGATTGCCGTCAGAACTTCGTATTCTTTGTCGGAATATTCCTCAAAGATTGCGCCCTGTTCCGCTTCGCGAATGCGCTGCATAACGACCTGCTTTGCAGTCTGCGCCGCGATTCTGCCGAAATTCTTTGTGTCCGCTTCTTCCTCGAGAACATCGCCGATTTCATAAAGCGGATTTATCTGCTTTGCTTTTTCAATTGAAATTTCCGTAAAGGGGTTTTCAACCTGTTCAACAACGGTTTTGGAAGCCCAGATTTCGATTGCACCTGTTTCGCGATCCAGATTCGCACGGACGTTGCAGTTCACATTGTAGTTCTTTTTATAGGCACTTACAAGTGCGGATTCGATAGCATCCGCAAGGATATCAACGGAAATCCCGCGCTGTTTGCTGATTACGTTAAGCGCGCTGATAAGCTCGGCATTGTTCTTCATTATATTTATACTCCTTAGAAATCACAAATATTTTTCGGTTTAAAATTTTAATTTTTTGAACCCGCAGACCCGGGAATGTTTAAAAATCTATGTGCGGACGCACGAGTGCCGCCTGCCTGCGCCCAACGGTGACCGTTTCCGAAGCTTCGCCCGGTTTTCGCGGCAATGTGCGAACCGTAAATGATTCCGCATCAAACGAAACAAGCTCTCCGCAGAACTCCTTTTTGCCTTTGAGCGGCGCATAAAGCTTCACGTCGATCGTTTTGCCGATGCTGCGCTGAAAATCTTTGTCTTTTTTCAGCGGGCGATCTATGCCGACGGAGCTGACCGAAAGATAGTATGCCTGTTCAATCGGATCCGCTTCATCAAGAATCGGATCAACAGCATTGCTCACAATTTCGCAATCGTCAAGTGAAATTCCGTCTTTACTGTCGATATAGAGGGTGAGAACCCAGTTGTCGTATTCCTTTTGATATTCAACATCATAGAGCTCATAGCCCAATTCACGAACTTTTGATTCCGTGAGTTCAAAAATCCTGTCTGTCAGCTTCAACCGCAATTCCTCCGAAACGCAATGTATACGCAAGGTTTTTTCAAAATTAAAGAGCGGGTTTTGCCCACTCTTAAATGCACGAATAACTCATGCCGCTCATCCGAAATGATGCATTTGAACACAATTTCAAGGCTTAAACGCATCAAAAAACTCATTACTGGGGTAAGCATACCATACTTTGCCTCAAAAAGCAATAGCTTTCCGAAAAAACATTGCATATATTGCGGAATTTTCCGAATATCGCTCGGTTCGGATGTTCCTGCTGTCCGTGCGGCGTCCCGTCAGAACATTGAGACCTGATCACTGTCCGGTAAATCGTTAAGGCATCCGAGGGCATCCAACTTTTCCATCACGGCGGAATTTGCGCGGGTACGCTTCACAAACTCCTCGCGGGAAATAAATTGTCCTCCCTCCGCGCCTTTTTCAATCAACAGAGCGGCGTTATCGCCCAAGCCGGCAATAGCATTGAAAGGCGGGCGAAGCTTGCCGTCCTCAACAGTGAAACGCGTTGCTTTCGATTTGTAAATATCTATCGGGAGCAGCTCGATTCCGCGCAGATTCATCTCGTAGACCATTTCAAGGATAACTATCTGTTCCTCGTCCTTTGTTTCAAGTTTATCCTTTGCCTTAAGCTCCTCAAGATTGCCGAGTACGCGTTCCGCACCGCCGAGGCACTGTTCAATATCAAATTTATCCGCACGAACCGTGAAATAAACCGCATAGAACGCAAGCGGGTAATGCACCTTATAATATGCTACGCGGAAAGACATCATAACATACGCCGCTGCATGAGCGCGCGGGAACATATACTTGATTTTTTTGCAGCTGTCGATATACCACTGCGGAATATTGTTCTCGTGCATTGCATCCTCCATCTCGGGCTTAAGTCCCTTGCCTTTTCGGACGCTCTCCATCGTTTTAAACGACAGCGAGGGTTCTCCGCCGTGTGCAATGAGATAGTTCATAATATCGTCGCGTGTGCATATAACCTCCATCAGCGTTGCGGTGCCGTCCCGCACAAGATCCTGCGCATTATTAAGCCACACATCCGTGCCGTGGGAAAGTCCGGCGATACGAACAAGCTCTTCCATTGTTGTCGGACGCGTATCCATCAGCATTCCGCGAACAAAGTTCGTTCCGAATTCGGGAATGCCGAGGCTGCCGACATCGCATTTCAGCTCCTTAAGGGATATTCCGAGTGCCTCATCCGATTTAAAGATTGACATTGTTTTTTCATCGTGCAGCGGAATACTCTTCGGATCTACGCCCGTTATATCCTGAAGCATTCGCAGCGTTGTCGGGTCATCATGTCCGAGAATGTCAAGTTTGACAAGTTTGTCGTCCAATGCATGGAAGTCAAAGTGTGTTGTTATGCTTTCCGCATCGATTTTTTCCGCCGGATGCTGCACGGGACAAAAGTCAAAAATCTCCAAATCTTCCGGGACGATCACAATGCCGCCCGGATGCTGCCCCGTTGTTCGGCGCGTGCCGACGCAACCCATTGCAAGACGGTTTTTTTCCGCTTCGGAAAGGTTCAGCCCGTATTCCTCGCAATAGTGCAGCACATAACCGTATGCGGTTTTATCTTTAACGCCCGAAATCGTGCCCGCACGGAAGGCATGACCTTCACCGAACATGACCTCCGTAAACTTGTGCGCAACGGGCTGATATTCGCCCGAAAAGTTAAGATCGATATCCGGAGTTTTATCACCCTTGAAACCAAGGAAAGTTTCAAACGGAATTTCATACCCTTCCCGTCGCAGCGGAGTTCCGCAGTTCGGGCAGTCTTTCGGCGGAAGGTCGATCCCGCAGCGTGAGTCATCGCCTACATCGGGAAATTCGCTGTATTTGCAATTCGGGCAGCGATAATGTGCGGGGAGCGCGTTTACCTCGGTTATCCCTGCAAGGTGTGCAACAAAGGACGAACCGACCGAACCCCTTGAACCGACAAGATAGCCGTCGCTGAGGGATTTTGAAACGAGTTTCTGCGCAACCATATAGAGTGATGAGTAACCGTTGCCGATGATTGAGTTCAATTCCTTATCGAGTCTTTTTTGGACGATTTCCGGCAGCGGATCCCCGTAAAGCTCGTGTGCGGTGTTCAGGGCAAGGCCCTTAAGTTCATCCGCCGCGCCCGGAAGTTCCGGCGAGTAAGTTTGTTTTTCGTCCAAAAACGGGCGGAGCTGAGAACACATATCGGCAATCAAATTTGTATTCTTAACAACAACTTCAAACGCCTTATCACTGCCGAGATATTGAAACTCCGCAAGCATGTCTTCCGTTGTTCTGAAATAAAGAGGCGGCTGAACCGCTGCGTCTTTGAAATTCTGAGAGCACATCAGTATTGCGCGGAAAATCGAATCCTCCGGTTCGATAAAATGAACGTCTCCCGTTGCAACAACGGGTTTGTTCAGTTTTTCGCCGAGTGCAACAATACGGCGGTTGAAATCGCGAAGCTCTTCATCATCCTTTGCAAGCCCCTCGCGCACAAGGAAGGCATTGTTTCCGATCGGCTGAATTTCAAGGTAATCGTACCATGAAGCTATCTTCAGCAATTCCTCCTCGCTTTTTCCGTCCACCATTGCACGGAAAAGCTCACCGGCCTCACATGCCGTGCCGATAATAATACCCTCGCGGTGCAGGTTGAGAAGACTGCGCGGAATACGCGGTGTCTTATAAAAATGGTCAAGGTTTGAATACGAAACCAATTTATACAGATTCTTAAGTCCGGGCTGCGTTGCCGCAAGCAGCACTATGTGGTTCGTTTTCTGCTTGTGAAGATTTTTTATCGTGCAGTCAATCAGCGGAACCGTCGAAACATTCAGCTCACGGCATTTGCTCAGCAAATCGGCCGTGTTTTTTGCTGTCCATTCCGCTGCCGCACCCGCATTCAGCTCCGGAAGCTGTCTTTCCTCCGCCTTTAAGTCACGGCGGAGATACTGCATCAGCATTGAGCCCGAAACGCAGTTTTTGCTGAGCCCGAGTTCCTTTCCGTGCCCTGCCGCGGCAGTCAGTTCATGCAGCAGATCGAGCTGTTCCGGGCAATGCAGAACAAGCGCCGCCCCTCCCGCAAAATCCGAAAGCATATTCACCGCTTCGGAAAGCAGAGGTGCACCGTCAATATCATCATCCGTGTAACCCGTCAGCTTTGCAATGCGCGGAAGCTGAGGGACGCCGGGGTTCACCGGAGTTCTGAATTTTGAAATAACGCGCCCGAACGAATCGAACTTCACTGCGCCGATATCAAACACGCGCCCGTGAATGCCGCTTCCGAAATATGTCACCGCAACGGCACAATACTCCCTTTCAAGCGGAACAAGTTCGCAATCGGGAAGCAGATAGCCTTCGCAGCCGAATATAACCTTTATATTGTTCTTTTTGGCGGCTTTTTTGGCCTCCGGGAAAGAGTGCACAACGCCATGATCGGTTATTGCAATTGCCGTATGCCCCCATTTTGCGGCAAGCTCAACAACTTTGTCCAGATCCGCCGTTGCATCCATTGCGGACATTCTTGTGTGAAGGTGCAGCTCAACACGCTTTTCGGCCGATGTATCAGCTCTGCGTTCGACGGGATAACGGTTTATATCGTCCGCAAAAATACAGTAATCACGGGCATAATTATCGTACCTGAACCAGCCGCGCACCATCAGTGCCGCGCCCTCCTCCTTTGCTTTTTCAAGCAGCTGTGAAGTTCGCGCCTTTGCTGCTTCATCCGGAAATAGCTTTACCGCAACGGAGTTTGTGAGGTCGGTTATAAAAACCGTGATTATAACCGTTCCGCGCTTTGGTGAAACAAATGTTTCAATGCTCAGTATTGTTCCTTTTACAGTGACGCGCCCGGATTTATCGTCCAGATCCGCCATGCGCTGAACTTCGGGTTTGAGAATTTCTTTTCCGTAAACAATATCGCCGGGAGAAAGCTTTTTAATGTTCTTGCGCTGCGTTTTGACGGGTTTTTTCAAAGCTGCCGCACTGCCCCAATCGCGCTTTACGACCGGTTCGGCAAGATCGATTCCGTCATCCGCATTTGCATCGGCAACAATGCGCAGCGGCGTATTCCAACCGTAACTGTGCGCAACAAATGCGCGGAACTCACCTGCCGCCGCCTGAGACACTGCGCGCGTGTACCGTTCCGGAACAAAGAATACATATTCGCCTCCGTGCCGTTCAACGCGGGAACGGCGCAGTATCGGTTCAAGCTGCGGTGCAGTTTCACACCAAAGATCCAGAAGCAGCAGTTCGGGTTCGCCTTCTCCGCCGACAAGCCGCGCAACAACCTCGGAATAGTCAAAGCTGCATTTGACCGTTTGATATTGCAGCTCCGCCTGTATGTTTTTTTCCAGCTCCTCCGTTTCGGCAGGCAGCAGCAGACGCGCACACTCGACATCAACACTGATTTCGCCCGTTTTTTTGCTGCGCACGGCAGACTTTATTGAAACCGTCCCGTTTGCAAGATACTCAACGGCAAGGTTCTTTTTTGAGTGTCCGCCGTTTTTTTGCTTCTTTGCTGAATTTTCTTTTTGATTTTTTGCACGCACGGAATCGGGCTGCCTGCACTCATCGATGCCGGATTCCCCGTACTCCGAGTACGAATAATACCCCCCGTCCGGCGGATCATCCCTCCACGGAACATCAGCCGTCATTTCGGAGAAATTGTCAGCCGGCGGAAGATCGTCCAACGGAACATCAGCCGGCGCAGCCGAGCCGGGTGTTCCGCCGTACTCATTTATGTTTTCGTACATATTCAATTCTTCCATACTGCTTTTGTTCATTTTCAACATGGCTTTCTCAACAGTGAAAGCTTCCTTCCGCTTTTCGGGTTGGCTTAATTAAGCAAAATCATTATCAATTGCAAAGCCGCGAAAGCCCCAATCGGGTCGTTTTGCTTTGATGCGGGTTGTTAATCAGCTCAAAGATTCAAGGCATGAATCAAGAATCATATCATGTCATTTCATTTCCGTTTCATCATTTCCGATGCATCTGCGATGAACCTGTCCACCACTTGCGGCAGCTTATCCGAATAGATTATTTCGCCCTTTTTAAACACAACTGCGTTCACCGAACCGAACGCAATGCCTATATCAGCTTCACGCGCTTCGCCCGGGCCGTTGACAGCGCAGCCCATAACGGCGATTTTCATTGCATTGCCCGTATCTTCGGGCAGCGCAGCGCGAACCTTTTTGACTATTTCTTCAAGGTTAACGCGGGTGCGCCCGCAAGTCGGGCAGCTCACAACATCCGCCCCGTCCTTACGCAGGCCGACAGCGCGAAGTATCTTCTTTGCTGCCTCAACTTCCTGCAAAACTCCTCCGGTCATCGAAACGCGCACCGTATCACCGATGCCGTCAATAAGCAGGCTGCCGATTCCGATTGCGGATTTCAGCAATGCGGTCTCGCCCATGCCCGCCTCCGTAACACCGATATGGAGCGGATACGGCATAATTTGCGATGCCAGGCGATAGGCGCGTACAGTCGTTACCGGATCCGACGCTTTAAGCGAAACAACAATATCGCCGAAGCCGCAGTTTTCAAGCAGTTCCGCGTGACGCTGTGCGCTTTCAACCATTGCTTCCGCGCATACTCCGTATTTTTGCAAAAGTTCTTTTTCAAGTGAACCGCCGTTCACTCCGATACGTATCGGAACTCCGTATGCCGAGGCGCATTCCGCAAGCTTCCGCACGCCCGCTTCCGAGCCGATGTTTCCCGGATTGATGCGGACTTTGGCAACACCCGCCTTGATTGCACCTATGGCAAGTCTGTAATCAAAATGGATATCCGCAACGAGCGGAATATGTATTTTTGATATTATTTGCGGCAACACTTCAACGCAGCGATCATCATAAACCGAAGAACGGACGATTTCGCACCCCGCATTCTCAAGCTCCAGAATCTGTTTCACCGTTGCTTCAGCATTGCGCGTATCCGTGTTTGTCATGGACTGAATCGAAATCGGTGCACCGCCGCCAATGCGGACTCCGCCGACATTCACCTGTATTCTACTCATATTCAAACCGCTTCGTGCCCGTTTATTTCTTCCGTTTCGGAGTAAACCGTCCGAAGCTGCCTCCAAACTTTTTTATTGCCCCGTTTGCCGTTTTCGGCATTGTGCGCACGGCAGGGATAAAGCAGGACAAAACAGGATAAATATTGAAACTTTCCCATTCCGCCTGCAAGTGTTTACCTGATATCAATAATATGACTGCAATCCCACTCATGCGGGGTTTTGCTCATTGCAGCATGACCGACGGAAATTCCGATCATGAATTCGCGTTCCGTTTCTATACCGAGCAGTTTTTTATATTTTGCAGCATTCGGGCCTTCAAAAGCGAGCCTCGGCAGCCCGAGTATGACGGAATCCAAGCCGATGCTTTTTGCGGCAAGCGCAATATTCTGCACCGCTATACCCGCATCAACACCCGAAAATTTTGCCGGATGAGCAAAAATACCTACAAAAAGAGGTGCATCGTACATAATTTTGCCGCCGCGCTGTTTGATTCTTTCGGCAAAAGCAGCATCGCCGCCGGCGCACACCGCCTCCACAACGCCCGCTTCAAGCTCTGCAATGATTTCCGCATTCGTAACGAACACAAACCGCTGATCCTGTGCGTTCATTGCCGTCGGTGCACTGAGCGCGGCATTCTGAAGCAGAGAAATCTGCTCTTGGGTAAGTTTTTCGTCCGTGTAGGCGCGAATGCTGCTGCGTTCAAGCATCGTTTTGATAACATCGTTTACATGTGCCTTTGAATTATCGTTCATTTTCTGCCTCCGATTTAATGTAATCATTTCAGTATCGTTTTACCGCTCACGGCGCACTGCCGCACTTCAAGTATAATTCAATTAAAAAAAAATAGCAACCTTTCGCAGTGAATAAATTGAAAAATTTGCCGCAGCCTCTTCTGCGCATGAGCTTCGCATCCCATGAACAAACTATTAAGGCAACAGCTTCGGCTTTTCGGCTGTTCAAAAAAAGCAGGAGGTACGCAAAATGAAAGCTATCGGTTTTGTCTCCGGAATTGCGCTCGGCATGGCAGCGGCGGTTGCTGCCGTTTCAGCGGTTTATCCCGACATTCCCAAGCGTGCAAAGCGCGACACGAAGCATATCTGGCGCAGCATGATGAGCAAGCATTGATCCCGCCCGCACAAGCTGTTACAAATCAGCACTTTTGAAGCGGTGCATTTCTTCATGCATCTTCATGCACAAAAGCCGCAGTCGTTAAACCGCGGCTTTTTGTTTTATGTTATTTTGTTTATACTCCGCCCGAATTTGCGGAGCTGTCAAGAATTCGCTCGGTGAAAAGCTCAGCCTGCGATTTCCTCGGGATAAACGCTGACGCACTTGCGGCCGCCGTGCTTGGTTTCAAAGCGAAGAATGCCGTCAACCTTTGCAAACAGCGTATCGTCCTTACCGATGCCGACGTTATTGCCGGGATGGAAATGTGTGCCGCGCTGCCTTACGAGGATGTTGCCCGCAAGAACGAACTGACCGTCCGCACGCTTGGGTCCCAAACGCTTGGATTCACTTTCACGACCGTTACGGGAGCTGCCGACGCCCTTCTTATGTGCGAAAAGCTGCAAATTGATCCTGAACATAGTTAAACCTCCCTCTCTGTCAGTTTAAGATAATCACTATAATCTTGTTCAACGGAACGAAGCCCCAAAAGCATCGTTCCAAGTATAAGCTCCGCCTGCTGCAATTTTGAACCTTTAACGGTTTTTTCAAGCATCAGATAGAGCCCTCCGTCTTTAATCTCCAGTGCGGCCGGGCAGCGGACAAGTTCCGAAACGCCCATTGCGGCGGTCTGCGTGATTGCCGAAACCGCTGCACAAACAATATCTTCTCCGCATTCGGCATAACCCGTATGTCCGTGTGCATCAAAGCCTATCGGTTTGCCGCCCTTCAAAAAAACGGTTATCTCGGTCATGCAATTACCTCTCAGCCGATGGAAAGGATCTTGACCTTGGTGTAGGGCTGACGATGACCCTGTTTCTTGCGATAATCCTTTTTGGGCTTATACTTGAAAACAACGACCTTTTTGCCCTTGCCGTGTTCGAGAACCTCTGCCTTTGCAGAAACGCCCTTAACAACGGGGGTGCCGATCTGAACGTTTTCGCCGTCAGCCACCATCAGTACGTCGAAATTGACGTTTGCACCGATCTGCTCATCGAGCTTTTCGACCATGATCTCGCTGCCAACCTCAACCTTGTACTGCTTACCGCCGGTTACGATGATTGCGTACATTATAATAGTTCCTCCTCTTACCAGTCTCGCCCTTCCGGTGAATGCCTTCGCATCACTTTGAACCGTTTCGGAGCGGCTCAATGAGTAATGTTACCATATTCAGCGTGCATTGTCAAGCATTTTTTGCCGTCACGGCTGTATATTTTCGCCAAAACACTTCCCTTTCCGCGCGTTCTGCCGTATAATCGTCATATGGAGTTCAAATATTTCAAAAACATGCTTGTTATCAGCGGCGTGAAACCGTTTGATCTTGAAAAATGCTGCACCTGCGGGCAGGCGTTCCGTTGGGTCAAAACCCACATGCGTGTGCAGGCGGGTTTGTTTGACGAATGCGGTCTGCCCGATGCCGAAGCTTCCCTTGCGTTCACCGGCGTAATTCGCGGGCGCGCCGTGCTTGTTATGCAATCCGACGATTCGCTTATTGTCACTCCGTGCGCCAAGGGCGAAGCACAGCTTTTTATCGATTATTTTGACCTTAAACGCGATTATTCCGCCGTTGAAGCCGCGCTTGCAGCCGACGAAAGGCTTCGGGTATGCCTTCCCGGTTCGTCAGGCATTCGCGTTTTTAACCAGGAACCGTTTGAAGCGCTGATCTCGTTCATAATATCTGCAAACAACAATATCAAGCGTATATCGGGTATTATTGACAGGCTCTGTTCCCTTGCGGGAGAAAAGCTGCCGGTGCGGTACTTTTCCGATTGCGCAGCCGCCGATTGCGATTTTGGTAAAAACAGTGAAGTTTTCGCTTTTCCGACGCCGGAACGCATTGCAGCACTTTCCGAAGATGAATTGAAGCAAATCGGTGCAGGTTACCGCGCTCCGTATATAATCAAATCCGCCAAACGCATTGCCGACGGTTATGATCTTGAAAAGCTGCGGTCGCTTCCGACAGTCGAAGCACGAAAGGAACTTTTGACGTTTCCGGGTGTCGGCCCGAAAGTTGCGGACTGCATTCTTTTGTTTTCCCTCGGACACGCGGATGCTTTCCCCGTTGATGTATGGATTGAGCGTGCAATGACCGAACTGTATTTTTCCGATTCTTCGACCTCCGGCACCCCGACCGCCCGCCCTGCGCCTGCAAAATCAGAAATTCAGGCCGCCGCACGCAGCATCGGCAAGCTTTCCGGAATCGTTCAGCAATACATCTTTTTCTATGCACGAAATCAAAAACTCGGCACATAAAGCATCCCGTCCGAAATGCCCGAATGCCGAGTTAAATACCGTTTTAAAAAACGACAACAATGAGCGTTTGCTCTTATCCTCTGCCCGCCGCCGCAAAAACATTTGCATTATGTTCAACATCGGGCAAGCTGCCCACATGGGACAGACTGCCTTCAAAGAACAGGCATACATGCCCTTCCATGCCGTTATCCGCCACGGAATCGCTGCCGTGCGGATAGCATTGAATTGAGGCAGCGACTGCCGTTTCTCCGAACATCACAACAACGGGACGTTTAAGAAAGTTATACTCGCTTCCGCAGATATAGTTGAAAGCTTCAAGTTCCGACTCGGAAGCCAACTCCGCCTCGGCATGGTTTTCCCCGCCTGTGAACACGAGCTTGAATTCCTTGCCCGTGTTGCAGTCAATAACCGTATACTCCTCGTTGACATTCAATTTCTGTTTTACGGCGTTCCAGCTTTGAACCTCGCCTTTAACTTTTAATGTATCCGCAATCGGCCCGCGCGGCAGATGAACCGAATCCGGAATGCGAAATTTCGGCGCACTCGGCGCAAACAGTTCAAGCATGGACTGCTCCCCCATTCTTCCGTCAACGCCAAGCCTTTCACCGTAGGCAACACAGCGGGTTTGGAATTCCTCAACGGCTTTTACTGTCATTGCCCTGTAAACCCCGGTCGGCTTAAACCAAAGATAGCCCAGCTCGCGCAGGCGGATCTGTATCCGCACAACCGTTTCGCCCGCCGAATTTTCGGAATAGATCTCCGTCTGTGTCTGCGGTTCCGCATATGCGGAAAAAAGGCTTAATGCAAGCAGCATTGCCGCAAGAACCGCCGCTGTAATTCGTTTTGTTTTTCTCATAATATTCAATCCTTCCGGAATGTTTGATTTTGTGCTGCTTTCGCCGCATCCGCCGGCTTTTGAAAGCTTCTGTCAACAGTATACCACAAGTGTTCGGCATGAACAACCGCGAAAATCACTTTCCCTTCTTTTTCAAAACCGATATTGATTAACCCAAAAGCTTTTGATATAATAAAATGCGGCGATTCAATGGCTGAATGTCCGCAATCGTATGCGGCAGGCTTTCAGCGTTGAAAAGGCTGCAAAGTTTTGAGTTCGAGGAGGAAACATGTTTAAGCTCAAACAAAACAACACCACAGTTCGCACCGAATTGGTTGCGGGCATCACGACCTTTATGGCGATGGCGTACATTCTGATGGTCAACGCAGGAATGTTCTCCACGCTCGGAGGCGACGCACTCGGCGCAAGTTATTATAACGCCGTTTATATCGCAACCGCACTCTCCGCAGTGTTCGGAACGCTGCTCATCGGCCTGCTTTCCAACCTGCCGCTTGCACAGGCATCCGGCATGGGTCTGAATGCATTCTTTGTTTACTCGGTTTGCATCGGCATGGGCTTTACCTATGCAAATGCGCTCGTTATGGTTCTTGTGGACGGCATCGTGTTTCTTCTGCTCACGGTCACAGGCCTCCGCAGGCTTATCTTTGACGCAATACCGAAAGCTGTCAAGGCTGCAATTGCACCGGGCATCGGTCTTTTCATTGCATTCCTCGGGCTTCAGAATTCCGGAATCGTTGTTAACAGCGATTCCACACTCGTTGACCTGCACTCGTTCAACATTATCTTCGGCCACACCACATGGGCAGAGATAATGCCCCTGCTCATCACCATTGCGGCTCTCATCGCAATCGGTGCAATGTCAAAGAAAAAGATCAAGGGCGCAGTCTTCTGGGGTATCATCGGCGGCGCAGTGCTTTATTATGCACTCGGCCTTCTGACGATCGACGGATTCTATGCAAGCAATGTTCAGAGCAAGCTCTCTCTCAACATCATCCAGCCCTTCCGTGATTTCTTCAACATTTCTTTCGGCAAAGTTTTCACCGAAGGCTTCAACTTCTCCGAATACATCGCTGCCAACGGCGTCGGCAGCTTTGCGGCAACGTTCATCGCTTCCATGCTCGCATTCTGCATGGTTGACATGTTCGACACTCTCGGAACTCTATACGGTGCATGTTCCGCCGGCAATCTGCTCGATAAGGACGGCAATGTTCCCAACATGAACAAAGCCATGTTCGCCGATGCGGCAGCAACATGTTTCGGTGCAGTCTGCGGCACTTCAACAGTTACCACCTTTGTTGAATCCTCCGCCGGCATCGCGGAAGGCGGCAAGACCGGCCTTTCCTCCGTTTTCACGGCTGCAATGTTCTTCATCGCAATGTTCCTTGCGCCCATTGCCGCGCTCATTCCGAGCTGTGCAACCGCCGCTTCGCTCATCTTCGTGGGCATCCTTATGATCGGCGGCGTCAAGGAAATCGACTGGAGCGATGCTTCTGCGGCAGTTCCCGCGTTCATGACCATGGCGATCATGCCGTTCACCTACAATATCTCCTATGGTATTGCGTTCGGCCTTATCTCCTACATCTTCATCAAGCTCTTCACCGGCAAGATCAAAGATATCAGCCTCAGCACCTGGATCATCGGCATACTGTTCGCCGCAATGTTCTTCATTGCCCGCTGATAACCGACATACGAATCGTGTGAATTTGCATTGATTCCGACTTAAACAAACAAAAACGACCTGCCCGCTTGCCGGCGGACAGGTCGTTTGCTTTGTGCTCACATAATTTCTTTGAGTGCTCTTCCGGCATCATCTATCCATTTAATCTTTCCGTTCAATGATGTTCCGCCGACAAACCCGGCAGCAGCGGACGGACTGTCAAAAAAAACATCTGCTGTAAGTTTGTTTTCCTCATTTATCATGTCTGCATATTTTTTTCTGTTTTTCGTAACATGAGATGGGCATTTTTTCGTCGTCTCAGGATTCACCGAACTGCCCTTAAAAATCACAAATCCCTCGCTTGTGCACTGTCCTTTTGCAATTGCTCCCTTATATTCCATGTGAAGGATCGGCTCACTGTTTCTGCTTTCCGCCGGCAGTGCAATCGGTTCAAAAACTCTGTGTCCTATTGCGCCGACAGCGATCCTTGCATAATTGATGAATTCTTCAAGCTCACATTCTTTCTCTTCAGTAACGTTTCCCGGATTCGGGTCATTACTGTTTTTTACATCATAGCGTCCCGCTTTACGAGCCATATTGAACAAACGATTTTCAAGATAACTGATTTCCGTCGGACCAAATGAACCATCTCCGGTGGTCAATATTATCACTTCGCTCCAATAATCAATGGAATTGTGCGGTTCACAAATGCGTTGAAGCAATCCTCTGCCATTTTTTCTGTTCCCTGCCTGCCCGATATATACAACGGTATTCTCATCTTTATCGGTGCCGAACAAAAGATAAACACCGCTTTGAGTCAATTCTTGTATATCATCACAATTATCAATGGAAATCCTCGGAATTTTATAAACAATTCCCGTCCAATTCGCAATTTTGCATTTTATTCTTCCGATAGGATCTCCGTCCATTAAATACATAGTCAATACTTTTCCGTTCATCAGAACATACTCCAATCAAAGCCCCGTGCGCATTCAGGTAGCTAATTCAAATCGTTCTCAGCAGATATTTTTATCCGCAACAGCATTATACCACATATTACGCCAAATATCTACATAAAAAAACTAAACCTTGGACACAAAACGGCACACCCTTTTGCGCGGAGCGTTTTAGGGTGTGCCGTTAAGACTGCGTGAATGCGGGGGTGTTTGCATTCAGGTTTTTGCCGAGAGTGTTACGGACGGCGGTTATGCAACGATATCCCGGATATCGTTGATATCACGGATATCGTTGATATCAATCGAGGGTTTTTGAAGCGACCTCTTCATTGATTTTCTGTTCGAAGGCCTCAAGGGTCATTGTGCCGAGATCGCCGCCCTTTCTTGCGCGAACTGCAACAACGCCGTTTTCGACCTCTTTGTCGCCGACGATGAGCATGTAGGGGATTTTCTGCATTTGAGCTTCACGGATTTTGAAGCCGATTTTTTCGTTGCGCAGATCGGTTTCAACGCGGATACCCTGCGCTTCGAGCTTTGCGGCGATATCGCACACGGCATCGCGGGTGCGGTCGGTCATTGCCATGACTTTGACCTGAACGGGTGCAAGCCATGTGGGGAATGCGCCGGCGAAATGCTCGGTGATAACGCCGATGAACCTTTCGATAGAGCCGAAAACAACGCGATGAATCATGACGGGGCGATGCTTTGCGCCGTCCGCGCCGGTGTATTCAAGTTCAAACCTTTCGGGAAGCTGCATGTCGAGCTGAATCGTGCCGCACTGCCATGTTCTGCCGAGACAGTCCGCAAGGTGGAAGTCGAGTTTCGGGCCGTAGAACGCGCCGTCACCCTCGTTAATGACGTATTCCTTGCCGAGTTCGGTGATTGCCGCCTTGAGGGTTTCGGTTGCGAAATCCCAATCCTTTACGTCGCCGATGTGGTCTTCGGGCATTGTGGAAAGCTCGATGGAATATTTAAGGCCGAAAGTGGAATAAACCTCGTCGAACAGGCGGACGACGTTTTTGATTTCGTCCTTCATTTGATCCCAAGTCATGAAGATATGGGCATCATCCTGAGTGAAGCAGCGAACGCGGAAAAGGCCGTGCAGCGCACCTGAAAGCTCGTGGCGGTGAACAAGACCGAGTTCACCCATGCGCAGGGGCAGATCGCGGTACGAACGCATCTCCGTTTGATAAACGAGCATGCCGCCGGGGCAGTTCATGGGTTTTACCGCAAAGTCCACATCATCAATAACGGTGGTGTACATGTTGTTTTTGTAATGATCCCAGTGGCCGGAACGCTCCCAAAGGCTGCGGTTGAGCATTATGGGCGTTGAAATTTCAACATAGCCGTAACGCTTATGTACTTCGCGCCAATAGTCAATGAGCTTGTTTTTGAGCACCATGCCCTTGGGCAGGAAGAACGGGAAGCCGGGGCCTTCGTCCATCATTGCAAACAAGCCGAGTTCCTTGCCGAGCTTGCGGTGGTCACGCTTTTTGGCTTCCTCCAGCATGTGGATATATTCATCCAGATCCGCCTTTTTTTCAAAAGCAGTTGCATAGATGCGCTTGAGCATCTTGTTTTTTTCGCTGCCGCGCCAGTATGCGCCCGCAACGCTCATGAGCTTGATATTTTTGCACTTGCCTGTGGATTCAAGGTGCGGGCCTGCGCAGAGATCCACAAAATCGCCCTGACGATAGAAGCTGATCACGGCGTCTTCGGGCAGGTCGCGAATGAGTTCCACCTTGTAGGGCTCGTTCTTTTCCTGCATGAAGCGAATAGCCTCTTCGCGGGGGAGTTCGAAACGCTCAAGCGGCAGGTTTTCGGAAACTATCTTTGCAATTTCCTTTTCAATCTTCGGAAAATCTTCGGGGCTGAAAGGAATATCCGTGTCAAAGTCGTAGTAGAAGCCGTTATCGATCGCAGGTCCGATCGCAAGCTTGACTTCCGGCCAAAGGCGTTTCACGGCCTGTGCAAGGATGTGCGAACCCGTGTGGCGATAGGTCCATTTGCCGCCGTCGTCGGCAAAGGTGAGCAGTTTCAGTGTGCAGTCGCCGTGAATGGGCAGTGCCGCATCATAAAGCTCGCCGTTAAGCTCTGCCGCAAGCGTTGCCTTGCGAAGGCGCGGGCTTATGCTCTCTGCAACGGCATATGCATTCACGCCGTCTTCAAACCGGCGGACGGAACCGTCAGGGAAAGTGATGTTGATCATTTTAAATCTCCTTTATACGTTGATATTATAAGCAAAATCAGCGGCGTTATGTTCACTGCTGCCGTGCAGGCCGTTTTTAAGCTCTGCTGCCGAAAACGAAAAAACCGCCCTGAACAAAAGTTCAAGGACGGCAAACAGAATACCGCGGTTCCACCTTGATTGCGGAAATGCGCCTGCACTCCGCCGCTCAAAACAGTTGTAAGGCACTGCTGCCGCAAGCGAACATCGGGGCGGTTTTCGGTCTGCGGCAGGGATTGACTTTCAGCCCGGGGTCAATCCTCTCTTAATCTGCATTGTGCAAGCCTACTCTTCCCGACAACCTGCCGATAAAGATTCGAAACGAATCGGTTTTTCGAAAAACATGAATGCCGTTCATCGCACACAAAAAACCTTCGTTCATCAATTACAGCAGAAATTTTAACGCAGTTTCAAGAAATTGTCAAGCACCATTTTACACGGTTTGCACATAATACAATGTGGATTTTATTGCCGGCGTCCGCTTTTCCCGCCGTGCGCGCGCAGGCAACCGAAAAAGGAGCCAATATGCAAACCTATTCCGTGCTTACCGACGAATATGCCTTCACCGCCGCAAAAACGGATGCATTTATTACCCCCTCCGTTTTCAATTCAGCCGATAAGATGCCGACAGAAGCAGAAAATGATGATGGAAACAAAGCTGTTAAGGAATCCGAGCCGCTGAGTATACGCGCACTGCTTGCGCGGCGGATGCGGCTTTGCGGGCTTGGACATGTTGAAATCAGCTGCCGTTCGGAATCACGTCTGATGCTGAACATTGCGGACGATGACGAGCTGCGCCTTTTTGCAAGAGCACTGAGCGAGCTTATGCTTGTTGATCTCCGTTATTTTGAATTTGCAAGAATGGTTGATATGCTTCCGTTTTCCGTTGATGAAAAGAAGAAGATACTTCCCTGCGCCCTCGGTTCCGCACCCGAGTCGGATCCGAACATGATCTCCGAAAGGGTCTTTGATTACCTTTGCGATAATTCGCTTCTTAACCTTAACGGATTTTTGCGGTTCAGGCTTCAGGATGTTATCGAAAGCTGGCAGGTTTCCGTTGATATTGCCGCCGAGGAATTCCTGCTGATTGAGGAATACAACGAGCTGCTCCAAATCCTCGGCTTGTTTTCCGATGTTCGCCCGACGGACGGAACGGATGTTCTCGTGATACTTCAACCGGACGGCAGCTGCACCGTAACTGACGGAGACAAACTCCGAATCGACTGCGCACCGAACAGCAACGAAGGCGTGCTGAGTATGCTCACCGGCATGGCTCCCTCTCATATCACACTTATTGATTTCAGCAACGGTGCATGTGATAAGCTTTGCCGGGCAATATGCCTTTTGTTCGGAACTCATGTTGAAAAGGATTGACGCCTGCGCTTCAAAAAACGGATACATAAAAACAGCTCACGGGCACAGTCCCTAACCCAAGAAACGCATTCCCCGCCGCACAGCTGCAAAACATCGCCGTGTGCGGTGTTTTTATGCCGTTCAAATTGTTCCGTATTGCGAAACTGCCGCAATTGGTGTATAATTCATACTGATAAAATATTGACTGACGGCGGAGTTCTCCGTGTGTGATACGCAGAACACGCTTTTTCGGAGGATAAATGGCATACCCAAAGGAACTAATCAGGAATTTTTGCATCATTGCGCATATTGATCACGGCAAATCCACCCTTGCGGACAGGCTGATGGAGCTTACGGACACCGTTTCGAGCCGCGACATGGAAGAGCAGCTTTTGGACTCCATGGACATCGAGCGCGAGCGCGGCATCACAATAAAATCCACCGCCGTACGCATGTTTTATACCCATACCGACGGAAAACGTTACATGTTCAACCTTATAGACACTCCGGGGCATGTTGACTTTACTTACGAAGTCAGCCGCGCACTTGCTGCCTGTGAAGGAGCGGTGCTTATCGTTGACGCAACGCAGGGAATTGAAGCGCAAACTCTTGCAAACGTCTATCTTGCGGTCGATAACGGGCTTGAAATTCTGCCTGTAATCAACAAAATCGACCTTCCGTCCGCCGATGCGGACAATGCAATTCAGGAAATCGAAGATATTATCGGCATTCCTGCCGAGGATGCTCCGCGAGTTTCCGCGAAAACGGGTCTGAACGTTGAACAGGTGCTTGCGCGCATCGTGACGGATTTTCCCGCGCCGAAGGGCGATACCGAAAAGCCGCTGCGTGCATTGATTTTTGACAGTTTTTACGATAATTACAAGGGTGCGCTGAGCTATGTGCGCATCATGGACGGCGTTGTGCGTGCAGGCGACAGAATCCGCTTCATGCACACAGGCAATGAATTCGACGTTACGGAAGTCGGAGTGTTCTCTCCGAGCCTTAAACCCACGGACGAGCTTTCCGCCGGCGAAGTCGGATATATTTCCGCATCAATAAAATCCGTTGCAGAAACCAAAGTCGGCGACACGATAACACTTGCGGCGAACCCCGCCAAGGAGCCGCTGCACGGCTATAAGCACGCGAACCCCATGGTATTCTGCGGAATTTATCCCGCCGACGGTGCGGATTACGAAAACCTGCGCGATGCGCTTGAGAAACTCATTCTGAACGACGCTTCCATCAGTTTTGAACCCGAAACCAGTCAGGCACTCGGCTACGGCTTCCGCTGCGGTTTCCTCGGGCTTTTGCATATGGAAATTGCACAGGAGCGACTCGAACGCGAATTTGATCTTGATCTTGTTACCACTGCGCCCAGCGTAATTTACCGCGTTATCATGACGGACGGCAGCGAAGTTTGGATCGACAACCCCGCGAACCTGCCTGCACCTACGGAAATCGAACGCATGGAAGAACCCCTGTGTTCCGCACACATCATGACCCCGCCGGAGTATGTCGGCACGATTATGGAGCTTTGCATCGAAAAGCGCGGTATCTTCATCGATATGGTCTATCTTGACCCGACTCGTGTAAAACTTTCCTACTCCATCCCGCTGAACGAAATCATCTTTGACTTTTTCGACAGTCTGAAGAGCCGCAGCAGGGGCTATGCATCGTTTGATTACGAAATCAGCGAATACGTCCCCTCCGATCTCGTTAAGCTCGATTTTCTGCTTAACGGCGATATGTGCGACGCGCTTTCGACAATCGTTCACCGCGACAAGGCGTACGCAAAAGGGCGTGCCGTCGCCGAAAAGCTTCAGGAAGTCATTCCCCGGCAGCAGTTTGAAATTCCGATTCAGGCTGCGATCGGCGGCAAAATCATTGCCAGAGAGACCGTGCGTGCTCTTCGCAAAGATGTTCTTGCAAAATGCTACGGCGGCGACATCACGCGTAAAAAGAAGCTGCTTGAAAAGCAAAAAGAAGGTAAAAAGCGCATGAGACAGATAGGTTCCGTGGAACTGCCCAGTGAAGCATTCATGAGCGTTCTGCGCATTAATTGACGGAGAAAACCATGAGTGGACTTTATATTCACATTCCGTTTTGCAGGAAAAAATGCGCATACTGCGACTTTGTAAGTTTCGCCGGATGCGAGCAAGACGCATTTGAGCAATATTTCAAAGCCCTTTTCAGGGAAATCGACCTTATTTCGCCGATGCTCCCGAAAAAGGAGTTTGAAACCGTATTCATCGGCGGCGGAACGCCGAGTCTTTTGCCCTCAGGGATGATTCCGCGCCTTGCGGCGAAGCTCCGCGAAAACTTTGTTTTCCCCGCCGATGCGGAAATTTCAATCGAATGCAATCCGGAATCCGTTTCACTCGAAAAACTCGTTCAATATCGTGACTGCGGAATCAACCGTATTTCGTTCGGACTTCAAAGTGCCGATGACATCGTTCTTAAGGCAGTCGGACGCATTCACACCGCCGCAGATTTTTTCCGTGCGTTTAAGCTTGCACGGCAGGCAGGTTTCGACAACATCAATGTTGATATCATGCACGGCCTGCCCGGGCAGAGTTTCGAATCTTATCTTGACACGATACGGCGCACGGCGGAACTCGGGGCGGAACATATTTCATCCTATGCTCTCATTCTTGCCGAGGGAACACCCCTGTTCGAAGCAGTGCGGAAAGGGTCAATCGAGCTTCCCGACGAAGATGCCGTTGCTGATATGGAAGATGCCGGTTTTGACCTGCTCCGCAGCTTTGGTTACGAGCGTTATGAAATATCCAACTTTGCCCTTCCGGGCCGCGAATGCCGCCATAATTTGAACTATTGGGCAAACGGCGACTATCTCGGCCTTGGGCTGAATGCGCACTCCGCACTTCATGTCAACGGCAAATGGGTTCGTTTTGCAAACAAAGCGGAGCTCAGCGATTACAATGCCGCACTTAACGACGGAAAGCTGCCCGTTGAAATGACCGAAGAGATTTCCCGCGGGGATGAGATGTTCGAGTGCATCATGGTCGGTCTAAGAAAGATAAAGGGTATTGACCGCGCGGAGTTCACACAGCGCTTCGGCATTGACCCCGTTGAGCACTATGCCTCCGCCGTGAGCGATGCTGTCCTTGCGGGGAATATGGAAGTTACGGATGATTCAATGCGGCTTACACGGCGCGGACTGGATTTTCAAAATGAAGTGCTTTTAAACTTCATGTAAAATTCAATTCGGAATATTAAAATAAAATTATTGCGGCGCAGGCTGCAAAAAAGTTAATAAATCGAATAATGGCAAACAAAAAACACCGAAAATTCGGTGTTTTTAATTGCGTGGTGGACACATACCGGTTAAATCCGAACTTAGGGCAGCTTCCGGGCGATGGTATCCGGCCGGCAGCCGGTATTGCAGAGCACCGCCGCTTCCGGCGCTGCCTGCTTTACGCCGGCGATCAGCGCATCATCCACATCCTGACCGGCGGCGTTGGCACTGATGCAGAGGGCGTGTGTCCGGATTCCTGTCTGACTCCGTATTGATAAAACAGAGCATTTTCAGTGCATCCGGATGCAGCATGGCAATGATGGGCTTTTTGATATGAAACAGTTGCTCGGTCCAAAGCATACACATTCTCCTTTGCAAAAAACTCCCAGGCGCAGCCGGGAGCTGACAATCCCTCGCTCAGCCCGCTTTGGGGGCCGAAGCCCCCGCAGCAGGGAGTAAGGAGAGGAAGGCTATCAATAATCAAACTGCCGGTAGTAACGGCGGATGGACAGCGGATGGCGCAGGAACAGTTCCATGTAAGCATCCACACGGTTGTTCACGGCGTGCATCATCAGATGGGACAGTGAGCCCCGGAATTCGGGACTGATGCCCTCCATGGGCAGCTCCTTTGTGTCGATAATGGTATAGTTGCCGCAGACCTTAGGCAGGAACCGGGCTACCCGCTCTGCCAGAGGACGCTGCTCGTCTTCACCCATGAACAGGGTCACAGGGGTATCTGCCACCAGGATTTCCTGCATACCGTGGAAGAACTCGGGGCAGGTAATGGACTTGGTGCGAATCCACATCTGCTCTTCCCAGTAGCACATGGCATAGGAGTAGGTAGCGCCCCACTGGTTGCCGGCGCCCACAAAGTAGTGGGGAAGATCGGGATGCTCCTTCAGGAAGGCAACCTTCTTTTCCGCGTAGTCATAGGCCCATGCGTCGGAAATTTTTTCAATATTCACCAGATCCAGCGCCAGGTGGGCTTCCATCTCCCGATTGTAGCGGTCGTAGTCGGGGAATTCGCCGTTCTTGTACATCAGGTAGTTGGCGACCATGAAGAATTTCAGCTGCTCATTCTTGGGGTAGAGCACCAGATAATCCCACTTGCCCTCCCGGGTCAGGGTGGAGCCGGGGGTATCGATGAAGGCGAACACCCGCACGCCCCGAGCCTTCACAGTGTCAATGAGCTGCACCATTTCCTTGGTGTTGCCGGAGACGGTGGAGTAAATGACCACAGAGCGGTCAGTCAGCCGCTTGTTGCCGGTTGTCAGGTACTCCGCAGCATTCTCCACATATACAGGCAGAGAAGACTTGCCCCGCATATAGACCTCAACCTGCATCGCGGAAGCGTAGGTGCCGCCGATACCGATGAAATAGATGTTGTCAAAGCCTTCCTCCCAGATCTTATCCACGATCTTCTCAATCCGGGGACGCAGAGCCAGCGCACCGTTGACACTGTCGATATCGCCCTGCTCGTTGAAGTTTCTCAGGCAGGCACCCTTGGCCTCGGCCCAAGCTTTCGATTCGTAATTCATACTATATTCGATCCTTTCCTGTCAAAAGACGCGACTTGCTAATAAATTGGTGTGGTTTTTATATCCATATTGCGGAAGAATTGGAAAGCGTACCGAATCGCTTTGTCCCGGTAGGGCCATTCATGATCCCCCGGTGCTTCCGGATACATATGGCCATAGCACATCCGCTTGATATAGAATATCTCATTTTTCGGATGAATCCCAAACATCATGACGTACTTTGCTCCGGCAGGGCGTATCATTTTCTTGATAACCTTGATGGAGGGCATCACATTTCGATCCGGCATGGTCTGGGTAAACCCTTTCAGTACTTCCGGATCCCGTTCGATGTGGCTTCCCGGGACAAAGACGCCTTTTCCCGCCACACGCCGCCGCAGGCCTTCGTTCGCCAGCGTGTCAATGGCGTTGCGAACCGTCTGCCGGGTCGCAGTATACTCATCCGCCGGCTCATTTTCGGAGGGCAGCGCCGTACATTTTTTTCTTACCAGGCGCCGAAATACTTCAGCGTCTCGGTGGCGTTGGCCGCTCCCTTCTGCATGGCCTCATCGATGGGCAGCCCCTCCACAATGCCGTACAGGAAGCCGGCGATATAGCTGTCGCCCGCGCCCATGCTGTCCACAAGGTGTTCACAGGGAACGATGCCGAATTTATGGAACTCGCTTCCGTCGTAGCACAGACTGCCATGCTCGCCCAGCAGGGCAATGACCAGCTTGGGACCTCGGGAGTGGTAGCCCTTCATCTGATCCCGGAGGGCAGGTGTGTCGCCGTCATCACTGGAGAAGAAGAGGTAGTCTGTATAGGGCATGGCGATCTGGCTGGCCTCGTCCTCGGGACGGGTGGCGCAGTCAAAGGCAGTGGGGATGCCCCGGGCCTTCAGCGCCTGGAACTGTCCCTCAACCTTGCCCCACAGGTCGCAAACCACCATGTCATGGGTCTGGATGAAGTCCATATCCTCCTCGGAGAGGGTATAGTCCTCCAGAACGCCCGCTTCATAATCGCCGAATACCCGTTCTCCCTCCAGCAATTCCACCTGAGAGACGGCGGTCTTGCCGGGCTTGACGTGCAGATGGGAGGTATCCACACCCTTGGCCGCAATGGCCTCCTGCATGATTTTTCCGTAGGCGTCATCGCCCACCGGACCGGTGTAGGAAGCCTCGCCCCCCAGGCGAACCGTATAGACCGCCATGTTGACGGGTCCACCGCCGGGATAGGCTTTTCCGTTTTCGATATTGCTGTAGAAGTCAACGCAGTTACTTCCAACTGCTGCCAGTTTCATAGAGGTTGTCTCCTTTCAGGCTCCGTCCGATGCTTGCGCAGAATGCTTGAAAAG
>JABLTM010005517.1_pt1 | contig 48651 bp, 35 predicted proteins | sample 7160121 | NCBI WGS metagenome assembly JABLTM01 (sample SAMN14651224, study PRJNA627086) | human gut metagenome | isolation source: feces | host: Homo sapiens
ATTTTTTCCATTTTTTTCTCCTTCATTTACTATTTATATTTAACATTATAACATATTTTTTAATTTAATCTATATTTCCCCTACATTTTCCGATTTTCCCACTCTTATCCCCTGTCGGGTTTTGTTTTCCAATCAAAAAATGTTACAATAAAAACATAGTAATACAAACAATTACTAAAAACAACAGAAAGGAGGCAAAAAAGTGACAGGTAGTATTGAAAAGCGAGGAAAAAACAGTTACAGGCTAGTAGTATTCAAAGGATACGACCTAGATGGAAGACCAATAAGACATCAAAAAACAATACACTGCAAGAAAAAATCAGAAGCACAAATAGAACTTGCAAAATTTCTAACAGAAGTAGAAAGTGGACTAATAGTAGATGGAAATATCCCAACATTTGCACAATATGTGGAAATATGGACAAAAGATTATGCATTAAAAGAACTAGCACCATCAACTTACTACAGATACAAACGCATGCTAGAAACAAGGATTACTCCATATTTTAGACATTATAAACTAAATAAAATCAAGCCAACAGACATAATGAGATTTTATGATTTGCTTGAAGAAGATACTCAAATTGTTAGAAGAAAAAACAATAATGGTAAGAAAACAAGAAAGCCATTATCTCAAAAGACAATATTAGAACATCATCGTTTGCTATCGGCAATGCTTCATAAAGCAGTATATTGGCAACTTATTGTAAACAATCCTGCTGAACGTGTTCAACCACCAAAAACATCTAAACCGTTAAGACGTCATTATGATGAAGATCAAACTAAAATTCTTGTTGATAATTTGCAAAAGTTAAAAGGCAATCAAATTAAATATCGTACTGCAATTTTACTTGATATTTTTACTGGTGCAAGGCTTGGTGAACTTGTTGGGCTTGAATGGAGTGATATTGATTTTAAAAATGGTATTATCAATATTAATAAGTCTAGTCAATATCTTTCTGAAAAAGGAGTTTTTACTAAAGCACCTAAAACAGAAAGTTCAATAAGAGATGTTGCAATACCTGATTTTATTGTTTCTTTACTTGAGGAATATAAAAGTTATGGTATGATGAGCAAAAATCGATCGTAGGCGATTTCTGGCACGAATCTAATAGGCTATTTGTTCAAGATGATGGTAAACCTATTCATCCATCTACAATTAGTAAATGGTTTGAACAGTTTGTTAAAAAGATTGGATTGCCTGTAATTAATTTTCATGGTTTAAGACATACCAATGCAACTCTTCTTATTTCACAACAAGTGGATGTTGCAACAGTATCTGCAAGGCTTGGTCATGCACAAATTACTACTACATACAATTTCTATGTTCACCCACTAAAATCTCATGATAGGACTGCTGGAAATGTATTAGAGAATTTGTTAATTTCAAGCAAGGCAGATTAGTAATTCAATATTATCTAAAAATCTTTTTTGTAACTCTCATATTTATATTTTTTTGATTTACTTTGTTGTAAAAATGACTTTAAGAATTTTTATGAAATGAGATTTTCTTAGAGGTTCTATGTCAATTTAGAAGTTGCTCCCCAATTTCTCCCCAATTTGACATAATAGTACTATTTTAAAGCATTATAGCAACCAATTTGAAGGCAACAAAAAATCGCCACAACCACTCAAGCTGTAACGATTAAATCAAAATTGTAAAGCAAAATTATTTCAAACTCACCTTAGAGTTATGAGATACTAGTTACCAATTTTACAATTTATCTTGAATTAATAACATATTAAAAATATCCATCACATTTGCATATTTATTTTTCCCCATCTACCAAATACAAATTATTTTTATCAATTAATATATCTATCGATTCATTATAAATCACATTTACTTTATCCAAAGATTCAACAAAAGGATTAGTTCTCTTTATTGAATTTCTAATTAATTTGTGAATATTTTTATTATTTCTTTTTTCACTTATTTCTCTCAAACTATTTTCTGAATCAATAAAAAGTTCATCAACTTTTCCTTTAGAAACAAAAGGTATCTTAGATATTAACTTTCCTGTCCCTTTACTTGCATTTGCCAACCATTTAGTTAATATTGTCTGTATTGATTTTTCTGTACTACTTTCTATGTTATTATAACTTTTAGTATATAATTCTTTATAATTAAATTCATATTCTGTAATCTTATCTCTTACTCCAATAATATAATTTTTGTTAAAATTCTCTAACAGCATTACTTCAATGAATGATGAAAACGAATATAAATACAATGCTAATTGATATTCCTTAAAGTCCTCATCAAATTTTTTTATCTTGGAATTAATCTCTTGATCACTATGTATTAATTCTTTTTTACACATAATGTTTTGAATTAAATCCCTATATAATAAAATGCTTTGTTCAGACTTTCTTTTTATATCTTGCACTAATATATGTTTATTTGTTTTATATTTTTCATTATCACAATTAAATTTATAATTATTTAATACATCTATTAACGTATTTAAATTTTCTCTTGTTTGAGCCCTTTCTTTTGATTTCAAGAAATCTAACATTTCTTGTTGTATACTTTTAATTTCATCTAATTTGTTTTCAATAGTCAATAATGTTATAGACATAAATAACATTGTTGGATTACATGCTAAAGGTTCCATTCTAGCTTGTCCTCCTCCAACACCACCATCTCTAGCTTTCAAAGCACCTATATATTCACCATTAGATTTGAACATTTCCATTCCATTTGTATTTACTCTATAAATACCACTTCTTCCAGTTTTTCCACCTAAATTTTGTATTGCTGATAGTATTAGTTCTGAGGCTACACCTAATGCTACTAAATTTTTTATTGGATATTTTTCGTATTTTACTTCTTTTAAAGATGTTTCAGTTATTGTTGGTAGAAATTGCACTTCCATTATTTCATTCGCCATATTTTTTCTTAATTCTTTTTCATCCATTTTCTCTCTACTCAAAAGCACACATATTAATGAAAAAAACTTATTTTATTTCAAACTAAATTTCTTCTTTCACTTCTATATCAAACAAATAAAATCTAGCCCTGGTTAAGCCAACATATTTAAAACTATATTCCACGCACTCCCTATGTAAATACAAAATTATATTTGACTCCATCCCCTTATATTCAGAAACCTTAAATACTCCTATAAAATCATCCTCATTAGACGGAATTTGACTCTTTACGCAAAAATCAAATCCCTGTTTTATTGTCTCATCATATAAATCATCATCTATAATTATATTTATAAAACATTTTGGGACACTATCTCTTTCGATCAAATTTTTCACTGATTGATTAATATATCTTATAGCCTGGTTCAATGTATTTACACTTGCCATAATTGGGTCTGGACCATCTATTTGATTTGAAAATGATATTTCTCCCAAAGATGTTCTTATTTTTGCCCAATCATATATGTTTTTAGTATTTCTTAAATTTTCTGTTAAAATATATGGTTTTGAATCAATAAGAAAATTATTTAATGTTTCATCCAAATTATTACCATATATATTTTGCTCATCATCATAAAAAATATAAAATTCACTATTACTATCATCATATAATAAAGTTCTTACAAATACCGCTTCTTCTGGCGAAAAATCTTGAGCTTCATCAACTATTATTACACCATATTTCCTTGAATTGTCTATATTTATTTTATCAATATCTTTTTCACCAATCTCATTTAATAATTCATCAAAACTTAATATACTCAAATTTTTGCATTCTTTTATATTGTTTATGTTTCTAAAATATTGAGATAAATATTTACTTTTGCTTAATAAAAGTGTTTCTCTCCTTTTTATTATTCCATTTATACAAGCCATTTTATATGCTATCCATGATTTTCCCGTTCCAGCAGCACCTTTCATTGCAAATGTTTTATAATTTCTTAATAAATTAATTATATTATTTTGAACTTCATTTACCTTTTCAAGTTCTTTGTTTTTATATTCTATTAATGCTCCTTTTGATGCTTCTATTGCATATATTCTTTTAAACATATCACATAATTTTTTTCTTGATTCTGAAACAAACATTTCCATTAATATTGAGTTTTTTCTACACCAGTATGTAAACGCTCTTTTTATACAATTTTCAATATTATTCATATCATTTAAGTCAATTGTAATATCTGGAACTTGGTTAAAATATTCTTCAACATGAGATTTTATTTCATAATTAGGAAATGCTGCCATAAATCCATAAATTCCTTTATAATCCATATTATAAATCTTTTCATAATTGTTTAAAAAATATCTCATACTATTTTCAGCTTGTTGATATGCAGATATTTTTTTTACAATATTTTCTCCATTAGAATTGCATACTATGTATCTGTCATTTTCATGAATATATTTTTCTCCACCTTTTACTTCTATACAAATAAATCCTTTATCTCTATCTACTACAATAAAATCTGATTCTGAGTTTATTCTATTATTGTTTTGGTCTTTTGAGTACCAAACAACTGAATAAAATACTTCATAATTATCAGAAAGGTGCTCCTTTAAGGCTTTATACATTTTTTCTTCAGATGCAGAATTAAATCTAAGAATAGTTTTTGGATGCATTATTGCCATAATTATATTTCCTCCCAAAAGTTAATTATTTTTTCATCTGTTCCTTTTTCTTCATATCCATATAGTAATCTTCTACTTAAATCTTTGTTAAAATGTTCACATGCTACTTCATCTAAATATGTACATGCACAACAACTACCATTACTTGTATTCATACATAATGGATCAAATGTACAAGTTTCATTATCTCTATACAAACATTTTAACATTTCATATAAATATTTATCAAATGTCTGAGTTAGTGCTCCTAATACAGCTCCTTGATTTGTTTTTGAATAAATAAAGATTGCTCCTGCATTTAAGAAAATCATTTCACTTAATGAACTTTTATCTATTCCACAAAATTTGCTTATTGTATTTATGAACATATGTGATATTGTATGTAATATATCATATATACATTTTGTATATAAATTTGTCATTTTTCCGTTTTGAGTATCTATTTCCTTAAATTTATCTATTAATCTACTATCTAAATTTGTCTTGTCTAAAAACCATCTATTTAATTCTTCATCATTTAAATCTTTAAATAAGAATTGTTTAGTTTTTGAATAAGTTTCTTTTAAATACTTATATAATGCTCTTTTATTTATATCTATAATTATTCCTTCTGTTTTTGTTCTGATATTATAAAAATTTGGTACTATGTGTTTATTAACATCATGAAAGGATCTCAATACAAGTGGTTCTTTTCTATCTGTTCTCATTTCATCTGGTGCTTGATATTTTCTTGTATATCCATAAGCTGTATTAATAATTTCAATATCAGAAACTGAAGCTATATTTTCTATTTGTAATTTTTTCAACATATCATAAATTTCTGTTTCATCTAATATTTTTCCAAATCTTTTTGCATTTTTTATTGATGTATCCATATCTGTTACTATTTTTCTTTTTATTGTGTTATATTCTAGAATTCTATATAATGTATCTTCTTCTACTTTATCATCAGATAATTTTTCTTTTTCAATACTTACCAAACTACCTAAAAACTCGAAACCATTATCTATTCCTATATCACTATCATTATTATCTGAATTTCCATCTAATAATTCTTTAGCTCTCTTTTTGAATTCTTCTTCTCCAATTTTTCCAATCTGTCTATCTATAATTAAATTTTTTCCATCAGTAGTTTTGCACAATTTTGCTTCTTGATTTTCTGTTAATTTTACAGATGTTATTATTCTTGGATAAAATGCTTTGGGATCTGTGGCATTTTCTAATGTACATTTATTTCCACATTTACAGCTCTTACTTGGTATTTTATATAATGTTCCATCATTTCTTACAAAACCATCTTTTACACTTGCAAAATATCTTAACTTTGATATATCTACCTGTTCTTCATCTATAGAATATATATCTCCACATGAGCATACCCAAATACGATTATATTGGTTCATTGCTTTTATTTTTCCTGTACATTCACAAAACATATTTACTATGTCTTTATCTTTTTGTAAAAATTTTATTTTTCCACACTTAGGACAATAAAACATTTTAGGAAATATATGTCCTAATATTTGAGTTCCTTCTTTATATGGATCAATTTCTAAAAAGTTCACTCTATCTCTATATTCTATATTATTTAATAAATTGGCAAGTAATCCGTCTATTTTTACTTTTTCATTTTCTTCACTTTTAAAATTGCCCAAATCTGTTAAAATTTGATTTACTATTTTAGGGTAATAGATATCTTCTTTATCTATTTTTTTTGTTTTCCAATATGTTATTCTTAAGCTCTTTTTATCTGCATAACTTTTTTCTATGCTTTCTTTAGAATTGCTTGTATAAGTTATACATGCACCTGGAAGTGCACTATACAAAGACTGACTCTCACTCCTCTTCATTATTATCACCTCCAAAATCTATTCCTATGTCATAGTTTATATCAACATCTCTTAGACTAGTCATTATTCTAAATCTATTTGTTGTTAATTCACTAATATGTCTACTAAAAGATTGTTTTAATGTAAAGCTTTCTCTAATTCCTATATGTAAATTTTTTATCAATTTTATTAATTCTTTTTTTATGTTTTTCTTAAATTGTGAATCCATTGATGAGTCATCAATTACGTCTTCACATCTATAAATCCTACATAATTTTTCAAATATATCATTTATATTTTCTTTATTATAAATATCATTATTAAAGAAAAATGAGTCTACTTCTCCTAATGTTTCATATTTTTTATTATCTCTTACAGAATAATAATGTTTAAATAAGCTTATTATTATTCCAGGAAAAGTACGATACATTGCAATTGATGATTTTGAATTCAATCTGGTTTCATCAATTAAATAATCTTTATAATTATGCATCATATTAAAATATTTTAAGAATGATACGTCTCTATTTCTTGCTAGTCTAATTATATCTATAACCATTCCTGTATATGTTCTTCCAACACGTGAATATGATTGTATATATTCAGCTGTATTGCTTGGAATTCCATAGAAAAATATATTATTAAAATATTTTGAGTCTACACCATGTGATATTGTACTTGTTGCTAAAATTAGGTTATTTGCTTTTATTTTATTTCTTTCTATTGCCATAGAATTCAATGTATTTTTTATTTGTGAAAAGTTTTCGTCTCCTGTCATTCTTACAATGTTAAAACATGCATCTGGTAAATTAACTAATCTTCCACTATTTGCTTGTTGTTCAAATGTATTTCTTATTTTATTATTATCATTTTTTGATCTACAATATATGATTGATGTCCAATAATAAAATACCATATTTTTAAACTCTTCTTCACTCATTTGATATGTTAAAGCATATTTTGAAGGATTATTATACATTTCAAATAATATTAATCTTAATGTTGATACCACATATTCTATTCTGGCATTGATAGAATCTCCAAAAGGTGCAAATCCAATTATTACTCTTGCAATATCATCTTCTGCTAATTTTGAATAAAAGTTTTCACCATTTGGGTATGTACTAGGAGATGGAAATATTCTACATTCTTTTCCATACAATTCTTTAACTAGATATTCTGCTCCTGAAATTGTTGCAGTAGCTCCTATATATTTTATTTTTTTCCTGTGTGGCTTGTCTAACAATTCTTTCATATAATATTCTAATAAAGATTCATAGTGTGATGAAAATACTCCTAAACTTTCCTTTAATAAATGTACTTCATCTTGTATAAATAATGTAGGTGCTAATGATGGTATTTGATTATCATAAACATTTTCTATTTTGTCATTTATGTCACACTTACATGCATGATTATGAGTAAATCCATGTATAGGACATCTATATTTTGCTCCTCCAAGTATATTTCTAAAACCATCACTAAGACCAATTGTTGCAAGTTTATCAATAGTACTTACTAAAACTGTTGGCAAAAATCTGTATATTTCATCATCAACTATATATAATGGCAACACATTTCCACATTTTGTACACTTATGCTCTAAAACTCTTTTTTCATGATTAAATATTACATCTATTTTTCCACCACATATGTTGCATTTATCTACTAAAACATAAGCATCATTATGTTCACACTTTCCTATATCTTCATCTTTTATAATATTAGGAGTATTACTTGAACCTACATAATACCCTAATGTAAATATAGGTAAATCTTTTATTTCATTATCTTCTTTCAATACATTGTTTGCCATTTCTATTGCTTCTAAAGTTCTTTCTAATTGTTGTATTGAAAGTAGTCTTAAAGGATATTTTATTATTGTATTTACACCATATTTTTTTCCTATAAATCTATCATAAAAACATGATAAAATTACAGTTCCTAAAAATGCTTCTGTTTTTCCACCACCAGTCGGAAAATATATAATTTCAGCAATATTAGTATCAGTATAATTATATATTTCTGATTCTAATATGTCTTTGTTTTCATTATAAACAATATCTGAAATCATTGATACTATAAATACTAATTGAAATAGTCTCCAACAAGGTGATTTTTCTTTAAGAATCTTTTCAAAAGTTTTATTCATACATATGAAAGCTTTTTTTATTGAGATAAAGTCTGGATCTTCTAATATATTTATTCCTTTTTCAAATCTTGCTATTTCATACTTAAATTTTTTTAAATCCTTAAAAAAATTTTCATCATTTATTTCTCTAGAACTAATCTCTTCATAATATTTTTTCATTCCATCAAGGATTTCTTTTAAATTTTCAATTGGTTGTTCTTGTAATGATAAAAAATTAGTATTTTTATTATATTTATCTATAGTTATTAATCTTTTTTCTATATATCTAGGTACATTTTTGGTTATTATCTTGTTTTCTTTACATTCTGCTGAAAGCCATTCTCCCTTTGCTTTTATTTTTGAGTTAACTTTATATGAATTTTCAAAGTTTTCTAACTCTATTTCTTCAAATACAAGTCCATTTATTGCTTCAATTTGAGTTCCTACATTATATAATGGAAGAGAATATTTCTTGGTCTCAAAGTCTTTTGCATTATAATCTTGACTTTTTTCTGTAATATTTTCTATTACTAATGTTACAACATTTTTTCCCTCTTCAGAAGACTTTTTACAAGTTATTATTCCACTAAATTTCCATCTTGGTTTTGCTTTAATTATTTGACTATCATAATCTCCAATATGCCTATTTATATAATTTTCAAAGTTTTCTTTGCTTTGTATTGCATCTTCATTTATTTCTTTTTCGTTAAAATATACAGAATCTTCAAATTTCACTCTTTCATATAACCTATTATTTAATTCATTTGAAAAATCTATTTTTCCATTTTGAAGCAATTCTTTTTTAGAAATAATTATGTCTTTCCATATTTCTGCTACTGGCACCTTTTTATACTTTGATACAATTTCTATTCTATTAAATTTTATTTCTTCTTCATTATTCTCTTCTGTTTCATCATTTAAGCTTTTTCTCTTTTTTATTTCATCTTTTGCATTATTTACAAATTTTATTTCTTCCTCATATGTTGGCAATACATTATAATATAAGTTACCACTAATGTTTAATTTTATTTCTCCTTTTTCATCTGAATTAACAAAAAATTGTACTTTCACCATTGGCATGCTAGTATATCTTGTAGATTCATTATTTTGTATTCCAGAATCTAAAATTCCTATTAAGATTTTTTCAGATGGTCTGTTATTAATTATATATTCACTATTTTCTCCCTCCCCACTTAATTCTTTTAAATATTTTTCAGTTAAATCTAAACAAAATTGTTGATATTTTTCTTTTTCATTATTCATCTTTACTATCTCCTACTAATTTTAAAAATTCTGATATTAAACTACTTTTTTTTATATCGTCTACAACTATTAGAGTATCTCTTGCTCTTGAACACGCAACATATATATTTTTTAGGTATTTTATGAAGACTTTTTTCACACTAATATTTTGCTTTTCAAGTTCCTCATAACTATCAAAACTGATTTTTTCTTCTCCTTTCATGCTTTGCAACATATTAGTTCCAAATATTATTACTGCCTTAAAATCTAGTCCTATTGCTTTACCTATTGTTCCTAATCTTATACCATCTTTACTTAATCTAGATCTTTCAAAATCACAAATCTGTATATTTCTTTCTTCTATTTTTTGCTTTAATTTGTATATTAAATGTACACTACTTTTTCCCCATGGTGATACTAATAAAATTTCATTTGGTGTATATTCTTTATTTTTTATTAAGTCTTCTATGTATTTAATTATAGTTTCTATTTCCTCTTCTTCACTTTTTACATGAATGTATTGTGGCTTATCTGTACTTTTTCTTACTCCTTTGCCACTAACTCTCCTCTTTTCCTTTTTTTCTACCGGTATTTGTAATTTTTCAATAAATTCATCTATTTCTCTTAACATTTTATTTACTATTTTAACTATTTCATCTGTATTTCTATAATTTCTATCTAAAATTATTTTTTCAAAATTATATCTACCTATGCAAAATTCATCACCTGGGTTCTCATCTGATAAATCATCATCTTCTTCATTAGAGTTATTTTCTAATCTTATTTGTTGATAATAATCTCCTGCTATAACCATATATTTATTATTATCTAAACATTCTACTAATGCTGATATCCATTCTTCTTCTAATTGTTGCATTTCGTCTAGAAAAATACCACCAAACTTTTTGGTATATTTACCATTTCTAACTTTTTCAACAAAAATTTCTCTTCTTACATTAAATGTCTCTCTATTATCTTTTCCACTATATTGTGTTATTTCTTCTTGAATAAAAGCATCTAATGTATAAATTCTCAGATTACTTACCACTTTTCCAGTATTTTCAGCCTGTATTCTAATATCTTCTGCCAATTTATTATTATAACAAATTATTAAAAACTCTTTTTCTGGATTTGTAATTGCTACTTCATAAGCCTTAGCTAATAATAGAATTGTTTTTCCGCTTCCTGCAGCAGCTTTCAAATATACCCTTTTATTCATACTAGATAATATTGATTTCTGATTATTGTCTATTTCATATGAACTTTCTGGCATAAATTTTATTTTATCACTATTAACATTAACTACTTTTGAATTAATATATTGAGGTATTAACATTTGTAATATTCCAAAATGTTTGTTTTTATTTATAATTTTTTCATTTTGGTTATTTATTATTTCAAATATACTATTTATAAACATTCTAATATTTACAATAAAAATATTGTCAAATCCATTATTTTTTAATATTTCATTTATTTTTCTATAATACTCTTCTTGTTTTTCTGATTTTACTATAAAAAATTTCTTATAACCAATTTCTAAATTTGTTCCATCATTTGTTAATATTGAAGAATTCAATAAAAGTTTTTCCATTAAGTCTTCTGAATTAAGTTCTTTTTTTAATTCTTCAAAATCATCTCTATTATTAAAAATATTTTTTTCTATACATTCAAAGCTTATAACTCCAAAGTTTTCAGCTATTATAAAATTGTGATATTTTTGTTCATTATAAATGTTACCGCCTTTTACTTCTTCTGTATATACTTCTATTTTATAATCATATTTTCTTAATTCATTTAAAACTTCATTTTCAAAATTACTCTTACTTTCTACATCATAAAATGGTAAAATAGTTATTTTATGTAAAAAATATTTATCTAATATATCTGCATCTTTATCTGATAATAAATTTATTTTTTCTTCATAATCTCCTTCTAATTTTTCTTTATAATTCACAGACACAACATTTTCTGGTTCTTTAAATAACATTACTAATTTATCATTTCTTTTCACAACATGCCATCTGGAATGAATTTTTTTGTCATTTTCTGAAATATATACTATATCTCCTACTTGAAATGTTACTTTATCAGCTTTTAATTTTAAAATAGTTTCTCCTATTAAATTCTTTTTAAATATGTATATATATTTACTCATATTTTATCTAATTCCTTCCTTTTATAGTTATCTTTAATTTTTACTTTAAATTATGAAAATAAAAATTACTTACTATTGGCAAAATATTGTAATTATTTTTCAGTCTTTTATTATTTTATATCATAACTCGACATTTTTCTCAACAAATAATTATTAGATTGCTTATTTTTTCACCACCAATACATACTCATGTGTTAGTAAATAAAAAGATATATTTTTCAAATGATCTGTTATTTTACAATTACGTTGTTTTTTATATTAAAACTTTTTTTAGCCTATCAACTCCTATTAATACTTATGGTGTTTCGAATCCATTTTCTTTGCATACTTCGTAAATTAGTTTTTCATTTTCTTTATTAATTGCTAAAATCAAATTCATCTCTCCTTTGCAACAAAAAAAGAACTGCTTAGCAATTCCTTTTTATTAATCATTTAGTAAAGATTTAAACTCTAAATCTAAATCTTTACAAAGTTTTATTCTACTACTCTTTATTAATTCTTCTCTTTCAAAAAATGTAATCCTAATAGAAATATACTCTTGGTATTCATTTTTTATTCTTAAATAATTGTGAAGATGTATCGTCGAAAATATTCCTTCCTTAAATAAATCTAATATCGTACTTTCATTTTTAAAGGGACTATTCTTTAAATTAGTAACAACAAAATTATCAAAATCAGTTTTATTGAAATCTACTTTTGGAACTATGTATTTCCTTAATACTTCATTATTATCTAATAATTTTATCGTTTTTCTACATTCAGTATATATTTCCACCAACAATTGTTTTAATACATATTCTTGATTATTCTTCTTTTCTTCATTCTTGTCCATATTTCTCTTATCAATTAAAAAATATGTAATAATAAATATCATAATTAAAATTATATTATTTATTATAATTTCTAGAAAAGAGCTATTTAATTCACATGATATTGTTGAAAATATATTAAAAAAATCTATCAATAAGGTTATTACTATCAAAATTAGACTTGTTAATATTGTTATTATTATTTTTGAAACAATTTTATCCTTTTTCATATTTTTCCTCTTTCATTACTATATTTTAAAACGGTAATTCTTCAACATTAAAATTCATTTTTGTTTTCACATATTCCACACAAGATGATTCAAGTTCAGGAAAATTTTTTTGTATAATTTTAAATTTTTCACTTAATAATTCATAATACTTTTTATCTATTTCATATTTATCATAAACTTGAAAATTTTCAATAAATTTTGATGCTGTCACTTTGTCAAAAAACTCTAATTTTTTTAAATTTTGTGATATATTCTCCAGAAAATTCCTAACATCTTTATCAGACATTGCATTTGGCAATGTAAATGTTGGTTCTACAATTTCATTATATTCTCCATATTTCCATAAACAAATTTTATCCATTATATCTTGCAATGCATCTTTTAGTTCATTTATATCTATATTTTTCTCATGTTTTTCTACTTTTATTTGAGTATTTTTTTCTTGTATTTGTTTTTTATCTGCATTATATTTCTCAATTTCATTAAATATTTCTCCTATATTTTGAAATCTTTTTTGTGGCTCATCATTTAAGCATTTATCCACAATGTTATCCAAAAAGTGCATTCTTGGCGTATCATACTTCTCATATATTTTTTTCCTATGCGTTCCTTTTGTTGTTTTTCCAAACACTAACCATTGAGTTATTTGTCCTATTGCATATATATCCATTGTTGCATTTGGAGTCATTTCACTGTTTCTTTGTTCAGGAGCAGAAAAATCAAAATTAGCTAATCTTTCTCCTTCTGTTGTATGTCCTGTTTTTTCAAATATTTCAGGGTTATAATATGCTATACCAAAATCAGCGATAAATAGTCGTCCCTCTTCATCTATTAGAATATTATCAGGCTTTAAATCTCTATGAACAATACCTTGTTTGTGTATATTGGAAGTAGCATATAATATTTGTTTTACAAAATCTATTATTTCATCTTCACTATAATTTTCATCATATACTAATTTACTTATATATCTTTTCATGCATATTAATGGATATATATTATTATTAATAACCATCTCATCATAAAAATACATTTTTACAATTCCGTCTTTTTCACTTAATTTTAGAATAACATTTCCATACTCACATAAAAATCTGTTTAACTTTTCCTTACTATTATTTATTAAAAACTTAATTGCAACATCAACATCTGCCATTTTTCCAAAATAAACTGTGCCATTTCCTCCAGATTTACTTTCTAGATTAGAAATTAATATCTTTCCATATTTTGTTTTTAAATACAAATTATTTATTTTTAAATAATTATTTATTTCTCTTATGGATAATTTATTTGAATTTGTTTGTATTTTAGAATTTAACACTTTTTGTTCATAAATTTCCATAATAGGATATAAATCTTCTCTTAATTTATCTCTTCTTTCTTGATATACGCCATATTTTTGCATATTTTTTCTAAAATCATTCTTTGTCCTTACTAAATCGAAGATTTCAGGCATTTCAAACCCTTCTTTTTTTGAGTCTAATTTAATTTCCATTAAAAATTTAGAAAATTCTACATCTGATATTACTGGATCTCTATTATAAGTTGCAATATTCTCTAATTCTACATAATAATTATTTATCTTTTCTGCATTCATTTTATTCACTCTACTTTACTTTTTTAAACATTTTATCATATTATTATGTGATTTACAATGTCTTCTACCTTATTTCTCCAACAATCCAAACCATCTACTGTTTGTCTTACCAATAATTCTATTCTAGGCATATCTCCCTGCAAGTTTAACTATTTTTTCTCTTACTATTGCTGTTTTCTTACTATGTTCTTCTATATGCATATCAATTATTTGTGATACTTTATTAAATTTTCTTTTTATTGTTCCCTTTAATATTTTTCTACTATTACTTGTCTATTTATCCATGTATTATAATGCATTGAGGTCCTATATAGACTATTTTATATTTCTTTTCTGTTCTTTGCCATAAAGTATCTTTTTACGTTAGATAAATATTAAAAAATATACTATGTTTAGTATGTTCGCAATATTTTCAATCCATTATACTCTCATTTTTTGAGAATATTTGGTTATCATATATATTCTTCCATAATAACTCCTACTTTTATATAATTTTTCTTATATTTTATTTCACATATCAGACAAAAAAACATGAAATAATGTTCTATTTTTTATCATCCATTTTATTTTTTTCAAATAAACTCTCCATGTTTTTTTGCAATAAAAAATGAAGTGGACATTGTTTTATTCACTTCATTTCTAGGACTTTTCTTTATAAATCCATTTATTCTTTTTTTATTATGTAGTTAGAATAAAGTATTTCTGTTGATTTTATTGTTTTTTTCGGATTAATTGTTCGGATAATTTCATCAACTTTATACTTTTGGAAGTCTTTATATATTTTATCTGCTTTTTTTGATTCACTCATTGATATTAATAGCTTATTTGTATTTATTTGTTTAATATAATCTACAAATTCATTATGCTCAAAAGTCTTATTTGTATATAATTCTTGTTTTTTGTTAATTACCTTTTCCTCTGGTATATATGGTGGATCAAAATAGATAAACGCATCCCTTAATACGTTCATTTTTTTTAGCATATTAAAAAAATCCATGTAATCATAATTATAAAATTTAACTTTTTCCAATTTTTCAGCAATAAATTTTAAACTATCTGAATCAAAATTAATTTTTTCTTTTCTTCCAAAAGGAACATTAAATTCTCCTTTTTTATTCTCTCTATATACTCCATTATATCCTGATTTCATTAAAAAATAAAAATATATTGACTTTATCTTATGACTTTTATCTATCTTATTGTATTTTAATCTAATATCATAAAAAAATTCTTCCTTTGAATTTTCATCAAAAAAACTATTATATTTATTTATTATTTTCTTTATTTGTTTTTCAGCATATTCATAATCATCTTTTAATAACTGGTAAAAATTTATAATATTCGAATTAATATCATTTACATAAATCTCTTCAAAACTAAATTCTTCTATATTATTTATTAAATTTATTAATACAACACCCGAACCTAAGAAAGGTTCTATATAAATTTTACTTGTTTTATCAAAAAAGTTAAGCATTTCATTTAATATTTTCTTTTTTGATCCAGCCCACCTAATCGGTGAATTTATAACTTTATTTTTCATTTGTTCACCCTCTCATAATTCCATTATAATACTCTTTCATTTTTGTTATAAATTTTTCAGCTATCTCTTCACTTCTATATTCAATTTTATCTTTATAATTTACCTCATCAAATCCATATTCTAGAAACTTTTTTATTCCCTTACAAAAGTTTTTATCTTCTTCATATAGAGGTAATTTATCACCTATTGATTTGTTTTTGTATCTGTCTTTGACAACTGGTATCAAGTTACCAAGATATCCAACAAAGTCTTTTTCTTCATCATTTTGTGTTTTTTGAGGTATAAAATGTTCTATATTTAAATTTTTTGTATAGAAATCTTCAGCCATTAAAATAATATATTTTCCAGTCCTATATCTTGATGAATTAAAAGTATCATTTTTACTTAATTTTTCTTTAAATACATCATAATCAGTTTCTTTTACTTCTAAAGTTCTAATAAAATTCTTTATTATACCTTTTGTATCATTTACTGTTTTACAATTTATCACTCTTGCAGCAGCTTGCTTAAATATATTAGAATAACTAGCTGGACTATTTTGAGAAACAGATCTATATAATTCATACATAAATATATATTTTAATATTAAATTAATAAAACCAATATTATTTGCAATTAAATTTTCTTTATTATAAAAAATTGTTACAAAGAAAATATCGCTTTGTTTAAATCCAAATTCACCATATAAATTCCATAGTTCATCAATTTCTCCAAAAGAAGTTTCTTTTACTATCTTTGAATAATATGTTTCTTTTAACTCCCCTAAGCAATGATTTTTTATACTCTTATATACCTCATATACATCTTTTATACTACTTCCTGTCATAAAATCAAAAATATTTTTTGCCCTTCCAAAAGTATCTATAGAATTTATTAATCTCATACTATTTTCATTTACTACACCACTTGTATTGTATTTTTCATTTTCACTATTTTGTAAAAAATAGTCTAATAAATATACATCACTACAAAAAGTTCCATACTCGTTAACAGGTATATTATTTAGCATTTTTTCCCATTCTTCTTTATATATATCCGAATTTGTACTATTTAATAAATACTTAAATAATTGACTTTTTAGTATTTCAATCATTTCTAATGGTTTTCCCTTTGTATTAACATTTACAAACATTTCATGAGCAGAATATTGATTTTGTAAAAAAGAGATTTCGACTATATTTGAACTTTTCATATTGTAGTATAGTTCATTTATATCTCTATTTTTTAAATCTTTTTCTATTATTTTGTATATCTTTATTTCGTTATATTTTTGTACAAATTCTTTAGGAATAGCTTCTCCATCAATTAAATATTCTAAAATATCACTCCCATCATTCGCTATCCTTGATTTCAAAATCATTTTGCACTTATCATTTGTTTTAATCATTTCTTTAATTTCATTTTTTATAGATTCATCTTTTATATAATGATATATTGCTATTAATATAAGGAAAATTGTTATTAAACGTTGCTGTCCATCAACAATTTCTTTATCATCATTTATATAATATTCAATGATATTACCAATATAATAATTTTCTCTAACATCATTCATTAATGTTTCGACATTCTTCTTTTCCCATGAATATGGTCTTTGATAACGTGGTATTATTATTTGTTTTGAATTTTTTAGAAAATCATAAATTGTTGTATCTTTTGCGTTTATTATTTCATTACTTTTCCCCATTTTTTCTCCTTTTTTGCTACTTTTCTTGTATTATATCAAATTATAACAAAATTAGCAATATATTACTTATTGTGTGTTAACTAATTTGAATATTTATAATGTATCTCCTATACTCCTTATAAAAATATATATTTTTTGTTGCCTGGAATAATATTTTCCGTTGTTAAATTTCCTGTAATTTTCACTTGAAAGTGCACTAAAAAAGCGACTATCAAAATCCAGCAAATGCTTCATTTTATTGTATTTACATAGATTGCAATATCCTTATTTAATAAAACGAGTCATTACTCTTCCTCTCTTATCTTTCACTCCTCTGTCATATTAGTAGAGCCTGTTCGTAAATTGATGTAATTGTTTTGCCTTATGCAAAGTCTTATATCAATCTCTTTATCTTCACATCATATAATCTTCTATTTTCTCTATTATTTCTTTGTCAGCAGGTAACCAATCAACACTATATAATTCATCCTTTGAAAGCCATTTAGAAGCCTCATGTTCTTTTAATACTAAATCACCTTCTAATATGTTACATATAAAACAGTCCATTGAAAGATGAAAATTAGGATAATCATATTCAACTGTATCAATTTTTTTATTAACATTAATTGTAGTATCTAATTCTTCTTTTATTTCTCGAATTAAAGCTTCTTCTGGTGTTTCACCTTTTTCAATTTTTCCGCCTGGAAATTCCCAACCATCTTTAAAATCTCCATAACCTCTTTGTGTAGCAAATATTTTATTATTGTCAATTATAATAGCTGCAACTACCTTTATATTCTTCATTTTTACCTCCATTAGCAATTTATTATATATTCATATATATCTTCTCTTACAGGTGTTTCCAAAATCCATTCTATTTCAACTGCTGTTTTATTTGTATTTGGCATAACGAATTCCTTAACATTACCTGTAGCATTCATTCTTCCTAAATAATAAAACTCTTTTGAAATTTTATCATCTTTATTTTTTCTTACAAAAAGTTCTACTTTTATTCCTCTTTCTTTTGCATTAATAAAATTCTGTACATCTTCCGATAGAATAGTTCTTCCACTTTTTGAAATAGCAATTAATCTATTACTATTTTCAAAATGATCTTCATATTTGATAGTATCATTTATTTCTTCATTTTTATCATAATTGATAAATACTGGAAATGTTTTTGTATCTTTATCATATTTGTATCCTCCAATGTTTAATGGTACTTCATTATTTTTCCAATTTAATAATCTGCATACATCTTCATATGTATATTTTTGATATATTACAAATTGTGTATCTTGATATTTTTCACTGTAATACTTATTATATCTACTAATTCCAAATTCTATTAGTTCACTAAGTATATTTCTAAAATCATTATTTTGTAACATTCTTTTAAAATCATTTGAAATAGAATAATCATTTTCTTTTTCTTCTATAAAAACACATTCTTTGTATGTATTTTTACTGGATCTTGATGCAAAATTATTCGTTAGTACATTTATAATACTTTTTCTTTCATAATCATTAAATCCTAAATTGTATTTTTCTTTTAAAATTTTTTTTAATTTATTAAATAGTTTATCATTTTCATTTAATGTAATTTTTAGAAGTTCAAGTTCATGAACTCTTTTTCCATTTGCTAGTTTCTTAGATATAAACTCAATTATTTTTTCTTCATTGTCTGATAATCGTATCTTATACTCTTTCTCATATTTAACTAAAAATTTATAGTACGAACCTAAACTTTTGTTATCAAATATTCTTAATACATCCATTTCTCCATATTTGTCAAAATCTAATAAAGATGGTATACATCCTAGCTTATTTTTTAAATTAGTATAGTTTTCTTTTATTAATTTTATATCTGTGAAATCGGCTGTATCTATTGCTTCAAAAATTCTTTTCTTTGCTATCTCATCAAAATGAATTGTTGATGAACCTGGTATTATTCTTTCTCCCTCTAAAACAAATCTACGTATGTTATCTTTGTTATAACTTCTGTCTCCTGATAGAGCAATTGGAATCATAAAATTATTTTTATAATTTCCTATAAAATCTAATATTACAACATATTCTTTGTCTGTTGCTTTTCTTAATCCCCTACCTAATTGTTGAATAAATACTATTGGAGATTCTGTTGGTCTTAGCATTATAACTTGATTTATTTCAGGAATGTCAACACCTTCATTAAAAATATCTACTGTAAAAATATAATCAATTTTTTCATCAATATTTTTTGATGTCAATCCATTAATTGCCTCTTCTCTTTTTTCCTGTGAGTCTTCGCCCGTTAGTGCGATTGTAAAATATCCTTTTTCATTAAATTTTTCACTTAATACTTGTGCTTCTTTTTTTGAACTACAAAATACTAATCCATTTATTGTTGTTCCAGAATGTCCAAAAAATTCAATTTGTTTTATAATATAATTTACTCTTTCATCACATGTGAGTTTAGAAAAATCTCTTAAATTCGTGTTATCATCTATTACCTCATTTTCAAATACTATATCTGTAATTCCAAAGTAATGAAATGGACATAAGAAATTTTCTTCTAAAGCCTGCTCTAATCTTATTTCATAAGCTATATTATGATTAAATTCTTTATATACATCATATCCATCTGTTCTTTCAGGTGAAGCTGTCATTCCAAGCAAAAGTTTAGGTTTAAAATATTGTATAATTTTTTGATAACTATTTGCACCTATCCTATGAGCTTCATCTATAACGATGATATCGAATTCATCTTCTTTAAATCTCGTAAAATTTTCTTCCTTACTCATCATCTGCATAGTTGAAAATAAATAATCTGTTTCAAAATCCTTAGAATTTCCAGATAATAATCCAAATGTTTTCGTATTACCAAAGATCTTTTTGTAACTTTCTATTGCTTGTTTGGCAATTTGTTCTCTATGAACTAGAAATAGTGCTTTTCTTGGATTATTTTCTCTTAATGCAAAAGCTGATGCATATGTTTTTCCAGTTCCAGTCGCAGATATTAATAATGCTCTTTTTTCTCCTGCTTCAATTAATTTATTTAAATTATTTATAAATCCTATTTGCATTGCATTTGGTTGTAACTTGTATTCTTCTAAAGAAGCTATTTTCTTTAAACTTGCTATCTTTCTTTGATTCTTTATTATTTTATAATTTATTTCATATATTTCAATAAAATCTTCAAAATTCAAACTATTTTTTGAATTCCATAAACTTTCAAATTCACTTAATATTTCTTTTACATATTCACCATACTCTGTAGATACAATTTTAGTATTCCACTCTCTATTTATTGATAATGCTTTTTGCGTCATATTGGAACTTCCTGTAATAATTCTATATATATCTTTATCTTTAAATATATATCCTTTAGTATGAAATCCTTCTCCTGATTCTTCAGTCATATACATTTTTAATTCAATGTTATTTAATTCAGCTAATTTTCTTAAAGCTTTAGGATCACTAAACTCTAAATAATCTGTTGTCAATATTCGCCCTTTTATTCCTCTTTCTTCTAGTGTCTTTAATGTTTGCAATAAAGGTGCTATTCCTCCATCAGTTATAAATGCAACACTAATATCAAATTTATCACATTTTAATAGCTCATCTTCTATACTAGATATTACTTTTCGTCCTTCTTTATAATCATTCATTAGAAATAAATTGTGGTTTAAAAGCTGTATTTGATTGATTATTATAATTTATGAATGCTGTTTCAATTCCTTCATATATTAATTCTTTTTCATCCATAATAATTCCCCCATTAATTATTACTATAATTTATTATATTTTGTACTTACAGATTTAGCTTTAGCAACTGGATATTTTTTTCTTGTTTTATCTAATTTCAGTTTTAACTCCTAATCTCATATTCCTTTAATACTTCACCATCAACATCTTTCAATACAATCTTATTATCAACAAGCACAATATAGCTATGAGCAGAATTACATTTTGGAAGAGAAATTGAACCAGGATTTGCAAAAACAAAACCCTCTTTCTCTTGAATAAAACCTTGATGAATATGTCCATAAATCATAACATCAAAATCATCATAAGGAATATTCTCAATATTATACTTATGACCATGAGTAAAATAAAACTTCTTTCCATTAATCTCCATCAAAATATGATCATTAAACTTAAAATCTGAAATCATTTCATCAACTTCTGCATCACAATTTCCTCTAACAACCAACAATTTATCTTTTAAAGAATTCAAAATTTCTGCCACTTTCATTGGCTTATATTCTTGACTCAACTCATTTCTAGGTCCATGATAATATAAATCACCTAATAATATTATTTTGTCAGGATTTTCTCTTTCATTAATCTCTTTTATTTTTTCTGCATAATATCCTGAACCATGTATATCTGATATAACAACTGCTTTCATATTTTCTACTTCCTTTCCAAAATAATATATCACATTTTTATAAATTAATCCATATTTCACTTGACTTTATTTCTATTAGCTTATAAAATATTTTCAAATAATTTAATATCATAATTAATAAAAAAAGGAGGTCACATATGGATAAATATACTGAAATCAGACCTATTGCATTAGGTCTGGCAATAAAAAATAATAAACTACTTGTAGAAGAAAAATTTGATAAAATAAAAAATCAAACTTTTTATAGATGTTTAGGTGGTGGTATTGAATTTCTTGAAAAAAGTTCTGATGCTTTAAAGAGAGAGTTTAAAGAAGAAATTAATACAGATATTATTGTAAAAGATTTTCTTGGTATTTCTGAAAATATCTTTACTTTTAATGGTAAAAATGCTCATGAATTAATTTTATTTTATTCAATTGATATTGCAGATAGTGATTACAAAGATGAATATAATATTATAGATAGAGGTGGAGAATTTTCTGCCAAATGGATTGATATTGATGATTTTAAAAATAAATCAAAAATATTATATCCTGAAGAAGTCTTTAAATATCTTTAAAAAGATAAGACTTTATTATATATTAAAATAAGATGGTATAAATGAACTATTCATTTATATTCGTCTCATTTTTTTATTTTAATCAATATAATTTTTCAAGATATCATAAACTTTTTGAGTTGGAAGTCCAACAATACTAGTATAATTTCCATCAATTTTGTCAACAAATACACAAAATTCATTTTGAATACCATATGCTCCTGCTTTATCCATTGCTTTTCCTGAATCAACCCATTTTTCTATTTCTTGTTCTGACATTTCTTTTAAGAATACTTTTACTTCATCAAATGTTTTGTATTCTTTGTATACACCATCTTTTTCAATTAAAATGCTTAGTCCTGTGATTACACTATGTGTTCTATCTCCTTCTAAAAGTTCTTTTATCATTTGAATTGCATTTTCTCTACTTTTTGGTTTCCCATATATCTTACCTTTTTTTGTTACAATCGTGTCTGAACCAATTACTATTCTGTCTCCTGATGTTTTTTCGAAAACATCTTTTGCTTTTATATATGCTAGTCTTTCAGTTTGTTGTTCTGGAGTTAGTCCTTCTTTTAAACTTTCATCTACACCACTTACTATAATTTCGAATTTGGGTGTTATTAAACTTAATAGTTCTTTTCTTCTTGGAGAACCTGAGGCTAATATTGTTTTCATTGTTTATATCCTTTTCTTACTTTTTTTGTTTCAATTATAGCATATTCATTAGTTTATAGCAACTCCATTTATATATAATTTATATCCATTAAAATCAATATTACTATATGTTGTGTCATCATCTTCTAATGATGTAATGTAAGAATCTCCTGTTAATTTTATTTTTGATGTTGCATTTTCATTTGATGTTGTTGATGAATATTCTCCACTTTCTTTAGCAATATTTATTGTAAATCCACTTGCAATACATACTATAATTATAATTGTATCATAATTATATTTTTTACTTTTCTACTCATATTTTTATCCTCCTAATATTATTTGCAAGTCTTATTTCTTACTTTCTAAATGTATTTTAGTTTTAAAAGATTAAATAAATATTAAATATAAAAATTTTTTTATAAAATTATTTTCATTTTTTGTCATTGTGTTATAATAAATTTGTCTAAAGGAGTGATATAAATGATTCGTTTATTTTTTATAAAAAATAAATTTAAAAATCAAAAATTAGTTAATAATGATAAGAAAATTCTTGAAAAATATACAAATATAGCTCAAAAATCAAAAGCTGAAATACTTAATGAATTTAATTCTGATATTGGAAAAGGTCTATCTTCAAAAATAATTGAAGAAAAACATAAAAATGATGAAAAAAATATTGTAGTAAAAGAGGAAAAACATTCATGGTTTTACTTTTTTATAAATTCATTTAAAGATAAATTTATTTTTATTCTTATAGTTTTAGCAATTATAAATAAATTTGTTGGTGATGATACTCTTGGAACTATAATTATTTTAGCTATTGGTTTTGCAAGTGCTTTGATAAGATTTTTTCAAGACTATTCTACTTATAAGTTTAATCAGTCTTTAAAGAGTAAACTTTTTTCTACTGCAACTGTTATAAGAAATGGCAAAGAAAAAAATATAAAAACAGAAGATATTGTATTAGGTGATATTGTTCATTTAAATGCTGGCTCAATAATTCCTGCAGATATTATGATTTTAGAGAGTAAGGATTTATTTTTAAATCAATCTGTTTTTACTGGTGAGAGTGCTCCTATTGAGAAAAAGGATTCTTACATACCATCAAATGAAATTTTTTCACTATCTAATATTTGCTTGATGGGGACAAGTGTTATAAGTGGTAAAGCTACTGGTATTGTTATCAGCACAGGATTTTCAACATATTTAGGAAATATGGGTAAACAAATTGATAATAAAAAAGAAATTACAAATTTTGAAAAAGGTATGAATAATATAACAAAACTTCTTATTAAATATATGCTTGTTGTTTCTATTGCAGTATTTATTATATATGCACTTATTCGTAAAGATGTATTAGAGGCAATTCTATTTGCATTATCTGTTGCTGTTGGAATCACTCCAACAATGCTTCCTATGATTGTTAATGTTAATTTAACTAAAGGTACTAAAACATTGGCTAAAAAGAAAACTCTTGTAAAAAACATTCAATCAATCCAAAATTTAGGTGCAATTGATGTATTGTGTACAGATAAAACAGGAACTTTAACATTAGACAAGATTGTCTTACAAAAATATATTAATGTTGAAGGTAAAGAAGATTTATCAATTCTTGAATATGCTTATTTAAATAGTTATTATGGAACTGGAATGAAAAACTTAGTTGATAAAGCTGTTATTATATATGGAAATGAACATAATATTAAAGAAAAAATTGTTGATTATGAAAAAGTTGATGAAATTCCATTTGATTATACAAGAAAAATAATGAGTGTTGTTGTAAAACATGATGATCATTATAGAATTATTACAAAAGGTGCTTTGGAAGAAATATTAAAAAGATGTACTACTGTAAAAATAAATGGTGAACACAAAGACTTAACTCAAAATATGATTGCAAATATAAATAGTAATGCAAAAGATTTAGCTTTACAGGGAATGCAAGTTATTGCATTAGCTTCAAAAAGAGAATATTCTGGTAAAGATATATTCAATTCTTCTGATGAATCTGAAATGGTATTTATCGGGTTTGTTGCATTTCTTGATCCACCAAAAAAAGATGTAAAAACTACAATTAAAAATTTAAAAGAATATGGTGTTACAACAAAAATATTAACTGGTGATAATCAATATGCTACTGAAAATGTTTCAAGATTAGTTGGAATTCCAAATGATAAAATTTTAACTGGTTCTGATATTGATAAAATGTCTGATGATGAACTTTCAAAACAAGTTGAAGATGTTGATATATTTGCAAGAATGAATCCTTTACAAAAAGAAAGAATTATTACTATATTAAAGAAGAATGGTCATGTTGTTGGATATATGGGAGATGGTGTAAATGATGCTCCATCACTTCATAATGCTGATGTTGGTATTTGTGTAAATACTGCGACAGATATTGCAAAAGAAGCTAGTGATATAATCTTATTAGAGAAAAATTTAAAAGTTGTTTTTAATGGTGTTGTTGAAGGAAGAAAAGTATATGGGAATATTATAAAATATATGAAAATGGCTTTAAGTTCGGATTTTGGTGATGTTTTTAGTATTTTTATTGCAAGTATATTCTTACCATTTTTACCATTACTACCTATTCAAATGCTTTTACAAGATTTCTTATATGATTTTTCTCAAATAGCTATTCCTTATGATAATGTTGATAAAGAATTTTTATTAAAGCCTAGAAAATGGAATACAAAAGGATTAGGAACTTTTATGAATGTTATGGGACCTATTAGTTCAATTATTGATGTTTTAGCATTCTTGGCATTCTGGTTTATTTTAGGATATAACAATATTGCTAGTGAATCATATTTTCAAACAGCTTGGTTTGTTGAATGTCTAATTAGTGAAACTTTAATAATACATTTTGTGCGTACATCAAAAATTCCTTTTGTACAATCAAGAGCAAATCCTATCTTAACTGCTCTTACTATGGTTACAATAATTGGTACTATAATTACTCCAATATTATTCCATAATATTTCATCATTCCATTTTGAAATATTACCACCTTTGTATTACTTAATTGTTATTGGATTGACTGCTTTGTATGTTGTTCTTGTTCAAATTGTTAAAAAGATTTATATTAAGAAAGTTGGAGAATGGTTATAAAAACAAAAAAACAAGGAATATTAAATCATTCCTTGTTTTTTTTGAAACTTTTTAACCAATTTTTTATTTAATTTTTCCACTTTTATTTTCCTTTTAACATTCTAATTTATAACCTAAGCCTCTAACTACCCTTATTTGCACATTTGAACCTGCATCAAATCCTGTTAATTTGTCTTCTAACATTGATTTTGCTGTAAGCATAATTACTTTTGATTCTATTTTTTGTTTTCTAATTTCCTGCAAAATTTTAAATCCTTCAATTCCAGGAAGCATCACATCTAAGATTATTAAATCATAAATATTTGTTAATGCATTATCTAGCCCTTCTTCTCCATCTCCATAAACATCAACAATATATTGCTCATTTCTTAATCTACTTGCTATTACATCAACAATTTTAAATTCATCTTCAACTATTAATATTCTCATATAAATCACCTTATATATATTACTTTTTATTCATTAAATGAATATTAAATTTATACAAAAATTTTAGATATTTTTTCAAACTGAATTTTCTATATCTCTTGATTTTTGCAAACTTTGAGGATATAATTTGTAAAGGTAAATTTAGAAAGGACAAGACTATGGATAAAATTATAAATAAAATAGCAGAAGAATTAAATGTAAAAAATACACAAGTAGAAAATGCTGTAAAATTAATTGATGAAGGAAATACAATTCCATTTATCGCACGTTACAGAAAAGAAGCTACAGGTGGGTTGAGTGATGAAATTTTAAGAGATTTAGGAGAAAGACTTACATATCTTAGAAACTTAGAAACAAGAAAAGGTGAAATTATAAAATCAATTGATGAACAAGGAAAATTGACTGATGAGTTAACTATTGCAATTGCATCAGCTGAAACACTTGCAGAAGTTGAAGATTTATACAGACCATTTAAACAAAAGAAAAAGACAAGAGCTACTGTTGCAAAAACTAAAGGATTAGAACCATTAGCAGATATTATTATTGCACAAGAAGAAAAAAAAGATATTAATGAAATTGCTCAAGAATTTGTAAATATTGATAATTTATCTGATGAAGATAAAAATAATAAAGATAAAGTTGTTGCAACAGCTGAAGATGCAATTCAAGGTGCTTTAGATATTATCGCTGAAAATATTTCTGATAACGCAAAATATAGAAAATATATCAAAAAAATATGTTATCGTGAAGGTACTATTGTAACAAAAGCTGCAAAACCTGATGAAAAATCTAATTATGAAATGTATTACGAATTTGCCGAATTAGTACATAAACTTCCAAGTCATAGAATTTTAGCTATTAATAGAGGTGAAGCTGAAGATTTCCTAAAAGTATCTATTGAAAAACCTACAGATAAAATTTTATATTATATTCAAAAAGATATAATAAAAGGAAAAACTCAATTTACAGAAATGCTTACAAATACAATTGAAGATGCTTTTACAAGATTAATTGAACCATCTATTGATAGAGAAATTCGTTCAGATTTAACTGAAAAAGCTGAAGAAAAAGCAATTAAAGTATTTGGTCAAAATGCTAAACAATTATTATTAGGTGCTCCTATAAAAGGTAAAACTGTTATGGGATTTGACCCTGCTTATAGAACTGGTTGTAAAATAGCTGTAATTGATGAAACAGGAAAAGTTTTAGATATAGCTACAGTATATCCTACAGCACCACAAAATGATGTTGAAGGTGCAAAGAAAACTTTATTAGATTTAATAAATAAAGACCATGTTGATATGATTGCAATTGGAAATGGTACTGCATCTCGTGAATCTGAAATGTTTGTTTCAGATATGATTAAAGAAGTAAAACATGATATTTGTTATGTAATTGTTAGTGAAGCTGGTGCATCTGTATATTCTGCCTCAAAACTTGCAACAGAAGAATATCCTGATATAAATGTATCAATAAGAGGTGCTATTTCAATAGCTCGTAGATTACAAGATCCTCTTGCTGAATTAGTAAAAATTGACCCAAAAGCAATTGGCGTTGGTCAATATCAACATGATGTAAATCAAAAGAAATTATCAGAAAGCTTAACAGGTGTTGTAGAAGATAGTGTAAACAAAGTTGGTGTTGATGTAAATACTGCAACTCCTTCTCTACTTTCATATGTTTCTGGTATTAATAATACAATTGCAAAAAATATTGTAAAATATAGAGATGAAAATGGTAAATTAAAAGAAAGAAAAGAATTATTAAAAGTTCCAAAGCTTGGAAAAGTTGCTTATGAACAATGTGCTGGATTTATTAGAATTCCTGATGGAAAAAATCCATTAGAAAATACAGCTGTTCACCCAGAAAGTTATGAACAAACTGAAAAATTATTAGAGTTATTAGGATTTAAAATTGAAGATTTAAAAAATAAAGAAAATTTGAATTCTTTAAGAGAAAAATTAAAATCAGTAAATATTGAGGAAACTGCAAAAACACTTGATATTGGTGAAATGACATTAGCTGATATAATATCAGAATTATCAAAGCCTGGTCGTGACCCAAGAGAGGATATGCCAAAACCTGTTCTTCGTAGTGATGTTTTAAAATTTGAAGATTTAACTGAAGGAATGGTACTTACAGGTACTGTTCGTAATGTTATCGATTTTGGTGCATTTGTTGACATTGGTGTAAAATATGATGGACTTGTTCATATTTCTGAAATGAGTGATTCATATGTTAAATCACCTTCTGAAATTGTTTCTGTTGGAGATATTGTAAAAGTTAAAGTTATAAAAATTGATCAAGAACGTAAAAAAGTTGGTCTTTCTATGAAAATATCATAGTTTGCTCACAAAATGTAAAGTAAAAAACAGGGCTTAGAAAAATCTAAATCCTGTTTTTATTTTATTCACTAACATATTTATTTTGTATTTCTTGTATTTTTTCATAATTATTATTCAAAATCTCAAGAAAGGCTTCTGCTACTTGAGGATCAAATTGTGTCCCTTCACATCTTTTTATTTCATCTTTTACATGTTCAATATCAATTGGACCTCTATAACTTCTTCTACTTGTCATAGCATCAAATGTATCTGCAACAGCTGCAATTCTTGCTAAATATGGTATTTCTTCACCTTTTAACATTCCAGGATATCCTGTTCCATCATATTTTTCATGATGATGTTTTACTATTGGAATAATATCTTTAAAAATATCTGCAGAACCTAATATATGTGCCCCTATTGCTGGATGATTTTTTATTTGTGAATATTCATCATCTGAAAGTTTGCTTGGCTTTAATAATATACTATCAGGAATTCCGATTTTTCCAATATCATGAAATAATCCACCTATTCTCAAAGTTTTTATTTGATCTTCTGTTAATCCTAATTTTTGGCCAATTAAAACTGAATATTCTGAAACTCTATCTGAATGACCTCTTGTATATGTATCTTTTGCTTCTACAGCAAATCTTAAAGTTTCAACCATTTCTAAATAAGCTTTTTCAAGTTTATCATTTGATTCTGAAAGTTTATCATTTATTCTTTTTATTTCTTCCATTTGTTTAACAGATTTTATACCAGATTCAACCAATAATTGTAATTGATCAAATTTATCGCTTTTTTCACAATATCCTTGAATATCAAGTCTTTTAATAGTCTCTAATGGTGGAGCCATATCTTTATGACCTGTTAATAATAATATGTATAATTCTTTGTTAAATTTTCTTATTTCTTCTACAACTTCATCACCATGTAAAGGTGTCATCATAAAATCTAATAACATTAAATCAAAATGTTCTTTTTTTACTAATTCAATTGCCTCTACTGGGTCTTGTGCACCATAAAATTCATATTCAGAATTATCAAAAAGCACTGTTAAAGAATCAAGTATTCCTTCTTCATCATCTACTCCGATTATTCTATATCTTCTTTCACCACTCATTTGATTTTGTAATGCTTTTCTCATTTGCCCTGTTCTCCTTTTTGTATAAAATTTTATCACTCATCCTGAGATATATAGTCTTTTTAACTATACATTATATTATTTATTTATAGGAATCAAAATATTAAATGTTGTTCCTTTTCCATCTTCTGTTTTATATGTAATGTCTCCTCCAAAATGTGCTTTTATGTTTGAATATGACATATATAATCCAAGTCCTGTACCGTTTTTTCCTTTTGTTGTAACCATTTCTTTAAATAGTCTATCTTGTACTTCTTTTGGAAGTCCTCCTGCAAAATCTGTTACTGAAAATATGACATTTCCAGAATCTTTACTAATTTCTAATTGAATATTTTGATCATGTTTTCCATCATAGGCTTGTATTGCATTTGAAATCATGTTATTAACAACTTGTACAAGAACATTTACATTTCCATGAATTATTTGATTTTCATCTATTTTCATCAATACATTTAAATAAATATATGCATTCTTTAATTCATGTTTCATTAATATATTTACTCTTTTTATTAATTCCATTACAGTAAATTCTTCCGTATCATTTTCTGATAAAGATGCTACAGCTTGACCTTTTACTGTTGTAATAATATCTGACATATATTCAAGATGTGCTCTTATTTTTGGTATCCATTCTTCCATATCTCTTGCAATATCATGATGGTCTTGTGAATTTACAAGTGGGTCATCTATTGATTCATCATATTCTTTTATTAAATTTTCTAATCCTTGTGTTGCACCAGCTATAGACATAATAGGTGTTTTTAAGTTATGTGCTATTCCTCCTATTAATTGTCCTAGCCCTGCTAAACGTTCTCTTTCCATTAAGATATCTTGATTATTTTTTATTGTCTCCATATCTTCTTTATGTTGTGTTATATCTTTTAATAAAAATAATGTTCCTAATGAATTATTGTCCGAATTTATAGGTGTTATTTCTATTCTAAAATATTTTCTTATTTTTACAAATTGCTGTTCAAATGATACTGTTGTTTCTGTATCATTAGCTCTTTTTATCGATTGATTAATTTTAGAAATTGCTTGGCTTGATATATCTTTTTGTTGTAAAAATTTTATAAAATTTTTACTTCTTATATCTTCTGGACTTAGTTTAAATATATCTAAAAATGTTTTATTAAAATCTGTAATTGCATTATTTTCATCCAAAACTACATATCCATCAGATATTCTATCAACTATTTTTTGTAAAGCTATTGGCGTAATCTTTAAAAAGTTAAATTTCATTATGGCAAATGTATAGAAAATTACAGCTATTGAAAAACTTATTGGAGTTAAACAAACATTCATATTATATATTTTTAATGTTCCTAATACATTAACAACTATTGGAAACATTGTTCCTATAATTATTAACATTGTTTGTTTTGAAAAGGCTCCAGAATTTTTTAATGTTCCATATATCATTAGTCCTATACTAACAAATAATAATCCATATGTATATATTGTATGAATATAAAAATATGGTCCATATACCATTTCATTTAAATTTGTTGAATATACTTTATAAAATAAATGATGATATTTATTAGTATATAATACAGCTAATGTAAGTAACGGTATTATAAATAATAATAAATATTTTTTCTTAAACCTAATTTTTGTGTTTTTAAATATTATTGCTACAAAAAACAATGCAACCGGTAAAAAACATGTTCCTATATATATAAAGTTTTCAAAAATAATTGGTTCAACATTTCCAAATGTTGTGAAAACTAATTGCAAGATTACACCTATACTTATTATTAAAACTGTTCCTAAAACAGATGCAAATGCATGTTGTAATTGAGATAATGGTTTCCTTTTTATAATAGTATACATTAATACTAATATAGAAAGTGTAGATATAATAAGTAATATAAATTCTGTATTAATTAATTTCATTTGTTTTTTCTCCTTTAGTATTCTATAAATCCTATTCCTTTAAAGTAATTCATATATTTTAATATGTATTCTCTATCTATATTTTTCCAAGAAAAACCTATTTTTTCTAAATATTTTTCTGAAAAATCATATGAGACTCTTATGTTTGATGTATATATTAATCTCTTTTTTGAATCTATGTCATGTATTATACCAGATAAAATTTCTTTTTTAAAGTTATCATTTAAAATTTCTTTTAATTTTCTTGACATTGTTTCATCATCTACAGCTTCAATATTTATTCCCAATTCTTTCATTGTATTTACCAATAATTTTATTGGTAACAATTTAGAATTATAAATATGTAGAACATTACAATTACTATCATATTCTAATATTTTTATAACTGCTTCTGCACATAAATCAACTGGTCCAAGTTCAATAGCATGATCTAACAAATATTGGGGAAACATTCCAAGTTCAATAAAAGATTTTAGTCTTTTTGCAAAAGCATTTTCTTCAACATTTTGTTGGAAAACGCCATCACTATATCTATTAGTAATATTTCCCATCCTTAATATTTGTGCATTTAATCCACTTTTTATAGCTTTTAATACTATTTTTTCCGCTTCAAACTTAGTTATAGTATATATTCCTGATATATTTTGTCCTATATATAAATCACTTTCTTTAAAGATTTTCTTACTATTTATATTTTCTGTTGTTTCTTCTACTGTTTCTTCTTTTTCTCCATTTCCTGATACACTAATAGTTGAAATATGTATTAATCTTTTATTTTCTTTTTTACAAAATTCAACTACATTTTCTGTTCCTTTTACATTTATATCATTAAATAATTTTGAAATTCCAAAATGTTTTACTAGTGCTCCTGCATTTATTACTGTTGTTATATTATTTTTTAGCATTTTATAATCTTTTGAATTAATTGCTAAATTTTCTTCAACTATATCCCCTTCGACAACTTGAATTCTATCTTTATTTTTTTCATAATAATCATTTCCAAAATAAAATGCAATTTTTTGTTGAAGTCTAATTAATGGTTCTTCATTATTTTTTCTCCTTACTAAACAATAGATTTTTCCATTTTCATATTTCAAATATTCATATAATATATGTATTCCTAAATATCCAGTTCCTCCGATAAGTAATACATCTTTTACATTATATTTTTGAATCTTTTTTAAATTTTCTAAATTATTTCTTTTTAATATTTTATTTATTTCTGAATAATCATATTTTTGGATATTATTATTCTTATTATATCTCTTTTTTGATGCTAATTCTTTAATTGTAGGATATTTGAATATATCTGCATACTCAAAATTGAAGTTATATTTTAGTGCTTCTATTTGCATTTTTATTGCAGAAATTGAATCTCCTCCTATATCAAAGAAATTATCATTTAAATTGATTTTATCTAAATGTAGTATATTTTTCCAGATTTGTAGTAATTTCAATTCATCATTATCATATTTATCTGGTTCTTCTTCTTTAAAATTCTCTTCCTCAATATTAGGCATAGGTAATGCTTTTCTATCTATTTTTCTATTAATTGTATATGGCATTTTTTCAAGATGTACTATATAACTTGGAACCATATATTGTGGTAAATATTTTTTTAAGTAACTTTTTATTTCTAATTCACTAATATTACTTGTACCATCTGTAACATAATATCCACATAATGAGTCTTTATCATTTATCGTTATTTTATTAACTATTGCTGCAGATACACCAGGATATTGTTCCATTTTATTTTCAATTTCTCCAAGTTCTATTCTTAATCCTCTTAATTTTATTTGATGATCAATTCTTCCCAAACATTGAATCTTTCCTTCAAATGTCCATCTTCCTATATCACCAGATTTATACATTCTTCCTTTTCCAAATTTATTTTGAAGAAATTTTTGATTTGTAAGTTCTTCTTTTCCTAAATATCCAACTCCAACCTGTATTCCAGATATATATATTTCACCAACTACACCAATTGGAACTCTATTCAAATTTTTATCTAATATATGTATTTGTGTATTCATTATTGGTGGGCCTGTTGTAATTTCTGGTTCTCCATTCAAATTTTGTACATTTGATAATACTGTTATTTCACTTGGTCCATATATATTAAATACTGTTATATCATCAGCTAAAGCTTTCAAATCTTTTACAAATTTTTCAGGCAATGGCTCTCCACCAAATACCATATTTTTTACTAATCTTAATGGTGAATTTTCACTTCTATTATCATATACTATTTTCATTAAACTTGGTGTAACTGTCATTACATCTGTATTATACTTTTCCATTAATTTTTCTAATAATTTTGGATTTCTATGTTCAGCATTATTTGCCATTACAATTCTTTGACCATGTGTTAATGAAACTATTATTTCATAAACAAATATATCAAAAGGTGTTGAAGTTACTGATAGCAATGTATGTACTTTTCCGTCATGTAAATAATCTAATGCTTTTGTCATTGCTTTTGCCATATTAGTTAAACCCACTTGATTTAACATTACTCCTTTGGGAACTCCTGTTGAACCTGATGTGTATATGATATATGATAAATCTTCCATTTTAATATTAACTTTAGGTCTATCTTTATTTTCTTGATAAATATTATTGTCTAAATCAATTTCAATACAATTTGGTATTTCTTTTACTCTATCTTTTAATTCTTTTTGCGTTAATACATATTGCGACCTACTACTCTCTATATAATATTTTGTCCTATCTACAGGATATGTAGGATCAACATTTAAGAATGCACCACCAGCTTTCAGTACTGCATACATTGCTACAATAGTTTCCAATGACCTATTTGTCATAATACATACTATGTCATTACTCTTTACACCAATTTTAATTAAATAATTTGCTAAAGAATTTGCCTTATCATCAAGTTGTTTATATGTTAAAACTTTATCTTCACATATAACAGCAATATTATTTGGATTTTCATCAACTTGTTTTTCAATAAGATATGCTGTTGTATCATTATTTATTTCTCCATCTGTTGCGTTAAATTTTTCAAGAAGTTTATTTTCTTTTGGAGTTATTATATCTATATCCTTTATTTTTGCGTCAACATTTTCTATAATATCTGTTAACATATATAAATAATGTTCAAATAAATTTTCAATTGTCTCTTTTTTAAATAATTTTGTACAATATTCAACATTTATTGTATGCATTTTAGGTTTTACTTCTATTGATAAATTAAATTTTGAAATATTATTATCTAATTCTAAAACATTTACACTTTTTCCACTTAATTGTACTGTATTTTCTTCTTTGTTTTGATATGTAAACATTACATCAAACATAGGATTTCTTGAATTATCAACTTTTATATTTAATTTTTTTATTAACATATCAAATGGATATGGTTGATTCGATATATCACTTAATATTTGTTCTTTCATCTTTTCAAAAAATTCATTAATTGTTTCATCTTCATTTAATTTACTTCTTATTACAATATTATTTACTAATACTCCCATCATTCTTTTAGTTTCTTTTTGGTTTCTATTAGCAACTGGACTACCTAAAATAATCTCATCTTGTCCAGTATATCTATGCAATAATATTAAAAATGTTGAAACAAATAGCATATATGAAGACATTCCTATTTTCTTTGCATATTTTTCTATTTTTCTAAATATTTTCTCATCAATAACATTTGTTATAGTGTTTCCTTCATAGCTTCTAATTGCTGACACTTTATAATCATAAGGTAAATTTAATGGTGGGAATTCACAATCTTCAAATTTATTTACCCAATATCTTTCATGTTCTAAAATTTCATTACTTTTATTATAATTATTTTCCCACATAGTATAATCTCTATATTGTATTGGCAAACGTTTTAAATCAGCACCATTATATAATCTATTAAATTCTATTATTAAATTGTTTAACGACATTCCATCCATTATAATATGATGTGAATCAACTAATAACATTGTTTTTTTATTATCAATATAATGTACTTCTACTCTTATCAAAACTTCATTTTCTAATTTAAATGGCTTTGAAAAGTTTTTTATAATTGAATCAATTTCTTTTTCTTGGTTAAAATATACTGGTATATTAAAGTTTATTTCTTTACATACTTTTTGAACAATTTCATCATTTTGTTGAATTAATATTGTTCTTAATATTTCATGTCTTTTAATTATTTTGTAAAATACTTCTTTTATTTTTTCAATATCTAAAACTTCATCAACAGTAATTCCACCAGGCATATTATAAACAATATTATCTTCACCAATCATTTTACAATTATAATATATTCTCTTTTGAGCAGATGATAATGGATAATAATCTTGTTCTTTGATTCTTTCTATCTTTATTTTTGATATATCTTTTGTTTGATTTTCTGCTATATAGTCTGACATATCTTTTATTGTATAATTTGACAATATATCTTTTATATTTAATTGTACATTAAATTTTGATAAAACCTTTGTTGTTAATGTAATTGCTGTTAAAGAATCTCCTCCAAGTTCTAACAAAGTATTATTAATTCCAACTTTATCAACTTGTAACATTTTTTCTATTATTTTTATTAATTCTTTATCAATTTCATTTCTAGGTTTTACAATTTCAAGTTCATTCTCATCAATAACAGGATCTGGCAAAGCTTTTCTATCAACTTTTCCATTTGGTGTATGTGGTAATTGTTCCATTTTTACAAAATATTGTGGAACCATATATTCTGGCAATTTTGAATATAAAACTGTTTTCAAAACTGTTTTAGATACATGACCTCTTTCCACATAATATGCACATAATGCGTCTTTTTCTTTTACAACTTTTTTTACAACAACACAATCATGAATATTATAAACAGATTGCATTCTTTTTTCAATTTCTTGTAGTTCTATTCTTAATCCTCTTATTTTTACTTGATTGTCGATTCTTCCATAACAAGTAATTTCTCCTTTATCATCAAAAGCACCTAAATCTCCTACTTTATACATAACTTTTCCATCTATAAATGGATTTATTATAAAGCTCTCATTTGTTTGTTGCTCTTTATTCATATATCCTTTTCCCACACCATCTCCTGAAATATATAATTCTCCTATTGTACCTTGTGGCATCACTTTTTTATTTTTATTTAGGATATATATTTGTGTATTATTAATAGGTCTTCCTATTGTAATTTCTTCTTGATTTGTTGCATTTCCTATTGTTGAAAATATTGTTGTTTCAGATGGTCCATATCCATTGTAAATTGTTACATTTGGAATTATTTGTTTAATTCTATCTACCAATGTTTTTGTTAAAGGCTCACCTGCTAACATTATATATTTCAAACTTTTTAAACTATTTTCATCATTCAAATTTTCCAAATGAAATTTCATTACAGATGGTGTTGTTTGCATTATTTCAACATTGCTGTCTTTTACAATTCTTTCTATTTTTGATGTCATTTTTTGACCATTTTCACTCGTTAAATATACTGTTAATCCTCTTGTTAATGACATTAATGTTTCAAATCCAAATATATCAAATGAAACTGTTGTAATTGAAAGGATTTTATGATTTTTTCCATCTTTTAAATATTCAATTATATTTTTCATTGAATTGTAAAAATTGCTTAAATTTTTTTGTTTCAACATTACCCCTTTTGGAGTACCTGTTGAACCTGATGTATATATTAAATATGATAAATCTTCTGGTTTAGAAATATTTTCTAAATTTTCTTTATGATTTTCATATATTCTCTCATCCTTTACATTAATAAGTTTTTTATCTGCTAAATTTCTTCTATTTTGACTTGTTAATATTATTGTTGCTTCACTATCTTCAAGCATATATTCTATTCTATCTTTTGGATAATCTGGTGCAATTGGAATATAACATCCTCCTGATTTTAATACTGCTAACATTGATATTAACATTTCAAATGAACGTTCTAATAATATACCTACAACAGTATTATTAGTTACTTCATTTTCTCTTAATTTATATGCTAAACTATTTGCTCTCTCATTTAATTCTCTATATGTCATTTCTTTATCTTCAAAAACAATTGCTATATCATCTGGTGTTTTTTCTACTTGTTTTTCAAAATATTTTATAAAAGGTATGTTTTCATCATATTTTAATTCTGTTTTATTAAATTCTACAAGTAATTTTTCCTTTTCTTCAGGTGTAACAATATCAATTTCACTAAGTTTTATCTCTTCTTTTGATACTACTTGTTTTATAATATTTAATATTCTTCTATGTATATTTTTAATATCTTCTACTTTATAAATACTTGTCTTATAATCATATGCTATATTCAAATTTCCAGTATCATTTAAGTCATAAATTTGAATATCTATATTATCTGCACAATAACCATTAAATGTCCATTCTGTTTCATATTCAATATTTCCTTCATTTTGCTTTGCATTTGTTATTTGATATGATAATAAAATATTATATAAATTTGGAATACTTTTATTTTCTTTTCTTAATTCTTCTAGCAAACATTGATATGAATATTTTTGATGTTTTAACATATCCATAGAATCTCTTGCTATGTTTTTTATGAATTGTTTAAATTCTATATCTTCATTAATATTAATTCTAAATGGAGCCATATTTATAAACATACCAGCTGCATTTTTTTCTTTATAATTTGTTCTGTTTAAAATAGGTGTACCTATAGTAAATTCATCTAAATTTGATACTTCTCCTATATATATTGCATAAATAGCCATAAAAAAATTATATAATGATATTTTATTTTCTTTACAATATTTTTTTATCTTTTCTACATTCTCTTTTGATATTTCATATTTTTCTCTTTCACCTGCAGGATTTGTTTCGTCAATGTCTCCTTTTATGCTTCCTGGTATTGTTGCAACTTCTGGAATAGTTTTAAATCTTTCTATCCAGTATTGCTTATCTTTATTATATTTTTCACTTTCTTGGTATTGTTGTTCTGATTTAATATAGTCTATATATGAATATATAGCCTTTTTTTCTACTTCTTTATTTTGAATTAATTCTGAATATGTTTTTATGATGTCATTACAAATAAGCGCTAATGTCCACGCGTCTGAAATTAGATGGTGTATATTGAGCATGAAAGCCCCTTTTCCATCTATAAATTTAAAGATATAAAATTTAAATAATTTTGAATTTTCTAATTGAAATCTTGTTTTTACAATTTTGTTTCTTTCTAATTCTAACTGATTTTTGCCAGCAATATTAATAGTGTCTATCTGAATTTCTTTTTTTTCAGATAACACTTGTTCAACATTTCCTTCATTTAACTTAAACTCTAGCCAAAAATTATCATGTTTTTTACACACAATTTGTATGGACTCTTTCAATTTTTCAAAGTCCACTTTCTCTTGTATAACTGCTGTACCACAAATATTGTTTATGCTACTTCCTTTGTAATATTGTTCAGTTACCCAAATTGATTTTTGGGCATTTGTTAAATTCCCCATTCTCTTAACATCCTTTTATATTTACATTTAGTATTACACTATTTTATTGTAGCATTTTTTTACTCTTTTGGCAATTTTTTTCTAAAAATTTATCAAATTTTTCTTTTTTGTTTTTTTTACTTTTTTTTTATCTTTTTTTACTTTTATGTTTTTTAATTTTTTATATGATATAGTGTGTTCAAACAGATGTATTTTTAATTATTAATTTATAATTATTTAGAAAAAACTATTTAAGAAGGCATCACTTTTATCTTTATGGAGGCATACTTATGAAGAAAAATCATGCAAAATTCCGGTATTTCAAAGTAGTCTTAGCTTTATTGTTATTGCTTTCTACATTTCCTTTCTTAATTGGAAATGCTGCATATAATAATTGCTGTGGACTCGCCAAAGCAGTATTTGATAACCTTCCCGTATACGATTCTAGTATTCAATCTGAAGGAAACATTAAAGATTACATTTTCCCAAACGAAACTTTTACGATTTTGTGTAAAGACGGAAATTCCTATTTCATTTCATACAGCACCGCAAATGGACCCACGTTAGGATATGTCTTTACCGGCTTTATGTTCGACACATATTCTACTTGCATGGGAATTGTTACAAGTTATTCCTCTGTTTATTATGGACCTGACACAACCACTTATGAAAGAAGTGGTTCTGTAAATTCCGGAGAATATGTAGCAATTCTTGCTTCCGAAAGTAATTGGTATTTTATTGAATATGACACTTCTAATGGAAGAAAGCGTGCGTATGTTCCCGCCCAAAATGTTTCTATTCAATATGCAGAAGATTCTAATATTCCTCTTTTTGGTAACGTTTGTGGCGAATTGACAATTTCTTCTAAAATTAATGTTCGACAAGGTCCCAGTACACTGTATAGTGTTTATGGTTCTGTCTCAAATCAAAAAGCGGATTTGTTGAAAGTCGAAGATGATTTTTATTACATCAGATATTCGCTCAATTCCGGAAAACTCAAAACAGGATATATCGCTATCTCTGACTATAATGCTCAATAGTTTATTTTCTTGAGTAACTGCCTTCTTAAATAGTTTATGTAAGCACTAATTATATTAGTGCTTACATTTTATAAAAGGAGAAAACATGAAACATAAAAATATAAAATTAATTATTACACTATTAATTTTTATCATAACAATATCAATAATATTCAACACTAATAAAAAAAGTTCTAAAATTACAGATTCATCAACTAAATTTGAAAAAATTCCAATTGCAAACAAAACTGTAACTGTGCAATGGAATGAAAACTCTCCCAAAGTCACAATACAAAATAATTATATTGCAAATTTCATATTAGATGTTGATAATAACTGTTATAATATAAATCTTACAGTAAACGTTATAAATGATTCAAACGACACTTGGAATGAAATATATTTCAGAGATTATCCAAGTGCATTTTCTGATAAAGAAAATGGAAAAGTAAGTGAAATTACTAATTTACACGATACACAAACTAATACATCTCTAGAATTAATAAAAAATGAAGATCCTACTGTATTTTCAGTAAAACTAGCATCACCTTTACTCCCAAATGAATTAACATCAATTTCATTTGATTATAAAGCTTATGTTCCTAATCTTAATGCCAGATATGGATATCAAACAATTAATAACAACAGTAAAGATTTTTATTTAGCAAATTGTATTCCTATATTATGTCCATATGAGAATGGAAAATTTCAATATTATCCATATTTTGCAGTTGGAGAATGTTTCTATTCTAAAATGGCTAATTATGATGTTACTGTAACTATTCCAAAATCTTATACTTTAATTGCAACTGGAGATAATACTGAAATTACAAATATAAATGATAATCTCATCAAATATAAATATACAGCTAATGTTGTAAGAGATTTTGTAATTGTTGCTGGAGAAAATTATGAAATCTTTTCAAAAGATGTAGACAATATAAAAATTAACTGTTACTTTCACAAAGGAGAAATCGAAAAAGCAAATGAAGCCCTAAATTTAGCAACAGAGACATTTACAAAAATGGACTCTCGTCTTGGCAAATATCCATATAAACAATTCAGTATTGTAGAATGTGAAATGGAAATGTTAGGAATGGAATATCCTCAAGTAATTTTAATATCTACTAGTGCAGAAGGTGTTGGCTCATCAATTCATGAAATAATTCATCAATGGTTTTATAACATTATTGGAAATAATCAATATACAAGTGCATGGATTGATGAAAGTATTACTACATATTTAACAAATCCAGGTTTAGATCAATACACAGGAATAATTACACAACCATATAACGAATTTGAAAATGATTCAGATTATTCAACTGCAATGTATTTTTATGGTGCATCATTTTATAATAAACTTGAAGAAAAATATGGAACTTCAAAAATTAATAGTTTTATGAACGAATTACTTGAAAACTATGCTTATAAAGAAATATCTACTCCAGAATTAGTAAAACTTATACAAAAATATTATGGAACAAATAATTCTATTATAAAAAAATATATAGAAGAAAAATATCTATAAAAATGTTATTTTAACTTTATTTATTAACTTAATTGTTATATAATCATGTTAATTATTTGAGAAAGGAAAATATATGCAAAACTTATTAATCATTGAAGACAACTTAATTTATTCACATTTTTTAGTAAACTCTATATGCAAAGAATTAAATAATATACGTTTATATAGTATTGTAGATACTGGAAAAAAAGCATTAGAAATATTAAAAAAAGAAAAAATCGATATTATAATACTAGATTTGAAACTTCCAGATATAAGTGGAATAGATATTATAAATTATATAGAAGGAAATAATCTCTCACAATATTATGCCTCAATTATAGTACTTACAAATGAAATTGATTTACTAAACCAAGTAATAAACAAAAAAAGCGTATTTACATATAGTTCAAAAATAGACAATATAAATTCTTTTATAGATAAAGTTCGTGAACTATCAAAAGAAAAGCAAGACATTAGCTTAAAAAATTCTATAAAAGAAAAAATCTCTTCTGAATTAGAATATTTAGGTTTTGATTTTTCATATATTGGAACTAGATATTTATATGATTGTATATATGAATGTTATTTATCAGACACATTATATAATATTAATTTTAGTAAACATATTTATCCTATTCTTGCCAAAAAATATAATAAAAGCCAAGTTTTAATAAAAGCAAATATTTTTCAGTCAATTGGTCAAATGTATCGTACAATTGATAAAGATAAACTTTCTACATATTTTGGTTATTCACTATTAGACAAACCAACAACAAAAGAAATTATATTTACAATATTACAAAAAATATCCTAAACTTATAAAGAGAGATCAATACATTGCTCTCTCTTTTTTTGTTGTATGTTAATCTATGTAAAAACTAAAAAGAAAGAGTTTTCCTCTCATTAATTAATGACATCAGAATTTTAAATATTTTCCATAATTCTCTTGAAAAAACTAAAAAAACATCGTATAATATAAAAGTATTATAAATGCGCTCGTAGTTTAGCTGGATAGAATGCAAGGCTACGAACCAAGTATGCAACTGGTTGCAAAATCGTTGATATATGGGAAGTTCGGGAGTTGGTTTTGTTGTGTGCCCCCAAACTTTCCCCCAGATGCTTAATTTAAAAATACTTTATAAGTATATTGAAAATTTAACAAAAATGTTTTATAATAATTTATATATGCGGCTATAGTTTAACTGGATAGAATGCAAGCCTACGAAGTTTGAGATTTGGGGGTTCGAGTCCCTCTAGCCGCACCAAATTAAGCATCTGCATATACTTTTAAGCACTTATTTTCATAGGTGCTTTTATTTTTTTCTTTGTAAACCTTGTTCCTTTTAATTTAGTTTCTTTTTCTGTTTCAAATGACTTATGACTTGCTTTTTTAAATTCTTCTTTCTTCCTTTTATCAGAAATAAAGATATAATAAAATTCTGTAGTTTCAAAATCAGCGTGTCCCATAATTTCTCTTAAAACTTCTTTATCCATTCCATTCTCACTCATTAAAGTTGCAAAAGAATGTCTAAAACCATATACAGTCATATGTTCCAAGCCATATTTCTTAATTATAGATTTTAATTTTTTATCAAGTCTTTCAGGTAAGTATGGTGTTCCTATTGTATTCAAAAAAACATGTTCCTTTGAAGGATCAAATTTTCTTCGTTGCTTTTCTCTTAATTCTTTTCTTTCGTTATATATTTCTTGTAGCATTTTCTTTAATCTAGGGCTTAAAGGAATCTCCCTGTAACTTTCTTCTGTTTTTAAATCATCATCTACATACTCATGACCAATTATGTTGAAATCATAATCATAAATTGTAGTATCCTTATGTGCATTATCTACATATAACATATCTTTATCAAATAATATGTTTGACATCAATAATCCACATCCTTCTTCTGGCCTCATACCAGACTGCAATAATGTTGCAAATAACTTGCAAAAACTTCGACCATCTTTTTCTAAAATATCAAGCCATATTGATTGTCTATCAGCAGGTAGATATACTAATTTTGTTTTTTTAGACCTTTTCTTTTTAGAAAATTTTAGTTCAAATTCAGGTATTTCCTTAATAAGTTCTTTCTTTTTTGCATATTGAAGTATTTGTCTAATCATTAAAAAAACATCTTTTGCAGCACGAGGATAAACTTTTCGTAAATCAGAAACATATTCTTCTACAATTTCTTTTGTCATTTCTGGTACAGTATATTGAAAAAAATTGCCTTTTATATGTTTTTTTAATGTATATGCGTATGTTTCAACTGTTTTGGGACTAATTTTCTTTCCTGTCGTAGGATTAATATATTCTTTTTTATAATTAAGCCACATAACAGCAAAATCGGCAAAATTAATACAAGAACTTATACCACGATGAAGTATAACATCTTCTTTTGCATCTTTATACTCAGGAAAATACTTCAAATTTTCTTCACATTCTTCCGAAAACACACTTTCTTCAACTAATTCATGGTTTTGTTTTATTAAATAAGTATCAATAATTAGTTCTGCTAATCTTTGTCTTGCTAATTGTTCTGTTTGTGCTGACCTAGATAGTCTTGGGTTGCAATCTGCCCCTTTCAATTTGTTTTTTAATTCTAATCTCACTCTAGCTTCAAAGCTGTTGCCTCTTTTTCTTATTGTAACTGTTCCTTTTTCAGCCTTTTTTGCTTTTGTATTAATATTAGTAGCTCTTTTATTATTTATTTTTTCCATTCCGTTTTATACTCCTTTCAAAAGGCTTAAAATAAACAACAAAAAAGATATATTATAAAACTGTATCAATTATATAATATACCCTTTTATAAAAGCAATGGTGAAATCTTAATATTTTCCATAAGTACCATAATTGTTATCAAACCATTCCTGTAATTTTGCTCCGTTAATAATTATTTTTCTTTTGAATCTTATTGCAGGAAAACCTGGAACTGTTACTAACTTTAGCATCAGATTCCTGCCTATTCCTAGTTGTTTTCTTGCTTCATCAATACTTATACCAAATCTAGCAATATCAAAGTTATCATTATTCATTTGTATCACATCCGTTTTTCAAATCTTTTAATTTCTTTTCTGCATAAACTTTACTTTCTGCAATGCTCACTACAATATTTCTTGGATACGTTTTGAAGGCCTGTTTCATTTCTATTCCAAAATTAGCAACACTTAATTCGCCTTTAAAATCAGAGTGCATCATACTTTCAAAAGCTATTTGACCATAAGCAACTGCTTCTTTTTTATTCATAAGATACACCTCCAACAAAAGTTTCAAAAAGTGTAATAATATTATCCCATTTGATTTCGGAATCTTCTGTTATAGTAATCTCACATTTTTCAATATATGAATAATTTTTTTTCGACCTTATAATAATTTCTAATTTTTGTGAATCATTTGCAGAATAATTTATTTCTGCATAAACTTTACTCTGTTTTGTATTTAATTTATCAGCAAGTTTAAAGATTTTTAATAATTTTTGTTCCATATTTTATTTACCTTTCCTTTATATATTTAGGTATATCCGCAGAACGACCAAGATTTTCGTCAAATTCATACCTATGCTTAGAAGGGTTATATTTGTAAGCACTAATGTTCCATTTTCGATAACTTTCATTGCTTAAATGTTTCGATTTTGATAATTCAAGTGATGCTTGTCTATGTTGTTCTTCCACAAAAGCAAAATTGTCATCAATTCTTTTTTGTTCTCTTTTGTGTTTTATAAATCTATTTTGATCTTGTTTTCTTTTTTCCTTTGACTTATTACTTCTGTATTCTTTCTCCTTAGAGTATCTTTTATCTTGCTTAACAATTTTTGTAATATAACTAGAAGATGTATGTACTATTTCAGCAATTTCTTTTACTTTTAAATGTTTGATAAAGAAATATTTTATAATTAGTTCTTTTGAATCTTCCATTTCATCACCTATGGTTAATTTTTTGTCGACATTATTTTGATACGACAAGACTATTAGAGAAATTACTTAATCTCTAATTCTTTCATCTTTTTTCTAAATGCTTCTTGTTTTTGTTTTTTGTTTTTTAATTCTTTATGAAGTCTAATTTTTAATTTTATTTTTGGTAGTAAAACATCCATAAAGAATATTACAAAAGTTAGGCATACCCCTAATAATACAAATCTTAAAAACATCTTTTTTGCTCCTTTCCGTTTAAATAAGGCAAAAGACAGATAAGAGCTTGTCCTACCTGTCTTTTTATATAGTGCTTTCTTAAAATTTGCCCTTCACTATATAAACATCCTTTAACTTCAAAAAATTCTCCCCTAAATTTTAAAATTTGTAATTTTTTATTCCTTCAATTAGCTTTAGTATTAAATATTGGTATCTATCTTCATCTCCAAAACTATATTTTTTTAGTAAAGGCTTTTTTCTATCAATTATTTCTAGCATAGCCATTTCATCACCTTTTTGTGCTAATATTCCTAATTCATAAATACTTTTATTCCTCATTTTATAAGTCCTCCTTAAAATATTTTTTTAATTTTTCAATAGCTCTAATTTTTATTTTGCTAACAGTTTTTGAATATATTTCGAGAATTTGTGCTGCTTCATTTTGTGATAATTCTTCTTGAAATAGCAAAAAAATAACTGCCTGCTCAATAGCAGACAGCGAATTTAAAGCGTCTTTTATAGACAAAGATATATCAATTCTTTCATAGTCATTTTTAGCTCCATTGTTAAGCACAAAAAAACTCTCAACAAAGGCACAATATCCTTCGTCATCAAAAATTGTTTGTTCTTTTGAACTCATATCAATTTGTTTTTTGAAATACTTTTTAGATGATAATATTATAGTTTTTGTTAAGAAACTATCAAACTTTGCTTCATTAGAATTTTTACTTTCCATAAATGTTCCTCCCAAATTTTCATTTGGGCTTAACAGCACCTGTGTTAAGTGAACACATGAAAAATAAAACCTCCTCTCCTAAAAATATAAAATTTTTGCATACAAAAAGAGCCTAATATACTATGTCTAAAAAATTACTTCCTTTGTGAATCTTTAACTTTTAATTCTTTTGCAAAGTATTCTCCTAAACAAGCTCTATTAAGCCCTGCGGCAATTATACTGCGGAAAAATTTAAAAATTTGTCGAAATCTGTCGCCTAAAATTTGGAAAAGCACACTTTTGAACAATGTATAAATTATGAAACGCTTTAAAATCCAACATTATTCGACAAAATTCTACTTTGTCAAAGTACATATTTTCAATCTGTTACAGTATATAAAGTTTCTGCCAAAGAATATAAAATATAGCTGGTACAGTAATCTCTTGAAGGGAGGTCAGTTATGGCATTAGATAAAATACTAATCGGAGCAAGAATCAGAGAATTAAGAGAACAAATAATTGGAGAATCACGAGAAGAATTTGCCCAAAGATGTGATTTAGGTACAGATAGATATGTTGGTCAGTTAGAACGAGGAGAATTTTATCCATCTATCGAAGTGCTTTATAAAATTGCATATGCCACAGGTGCTAGTTTAAATTATTTATTACTTGGAACGGAAAATTCAAAAAAATCAAGAATGAAAAACAATTTATTAACTGTTATTGAAAACTCTGACACAAATGAGCTTAAAGCATATAATAAGTGTATTATGACATTAAAGGAAGCTTTGCATAATAATTTAGGCAAATAGCAATTTGATTATTGCTATTTTTTGTGTTATATTTATCTAGTAAAATATATTTTTAATAGGAGTAACAAATGAACTTTAAAACTGATTTATCTAATGCCAACCAAGAATTACTAAGTCAACTAGGAGTAGAGATTGAAGATAGAAATTATAGTACAGAAGAAATAAAAAAGTGTGAAAATAATATAGCAACTCATATTATGAGCAAAAGTTTGAAAAATATGGACCTTGCAAAAGAAAGTGTTAAGTATAGCAGTTTGACGAATATTTTTGCTAGATATGAAAACTAAAATATATATTTGAAATTTAGACTGGAAGTGAAAACATTGAATGATAAAGAACTAAAAGCATTTATAATAAATTTTATAAATAGAAAAGAAAAAGAAAGCGAAAATAAAGATTATATTGAATATTCTTATTATGAATTAAAAGTAAAAGCAAATCTATCAGAAAAACAAATTGATGAAGTTCTGTGTGTTAGTAGGGATTATTTTGAAAATAAGAATTATAGTGTTTATTTTACTAATGCCGAATTTGAATATAATGGTCAAAAAAGAAAAGTTGAAACAAACGATTATATGGTTGCGGTTAAATATAAATAGTAATTTGTTGAAATGATTGGAGGAATGGGTATGAAAAATAAAAATGTATTATTTGCAGTATTAGGTATAATTGTATTAGTAGCGTTAGTGATAGGAGTTTTTTATCATTTTAGAGATAGAAGGACTTATACACTCAATTTACCTCAACTTGAAAAA